>CAEZUP010000045.1_pt1 | contig 16191 bp, 14 predicted proteins | sample 7264511 | NCBI WGS metagenome assembly CAEZUP01 (sample SAMEA6813833, study PRJEB35770) | uncultured Microthrixaceae bacterium | biome: Freshwater; feature: Freshwater reservoir; material: water | place: Czech Republic | collected 2016-04-20 | depth 0.5m m
ACGAAATCGCTCAGGCGATTGCGGATGCGACAGCGAAGCGGGAGCGAGCACTCACGGTGCTCCGGCGGGGGCTGGCCGAGAGTCCCGAACTCGGCCGCGGTTTCAAGATCACGGTGCTGTTCGCAATCATCTCGGCGGTCGGTCGACTGACGATTCCGATCCTCGTGCAGCAGATCATCCAGAACGGTCTGCTGGCGAACGAGGGCTTCCGCGTCGGCTTCACACTGACGGCCTGCGGACTGGCGGCGGCGATCGTCATCAGTGTTTCGCTCCTCAGTCGGATCACCTATGTGCGACTGGTTCTGACGTCGGAATCAATGCTGCGGAACCTGCGGGTTCGGGCGTTCGGTCACGCCCACGCCCTTTCGGTGGCCGATCACAACGAGACGCGACGCGGCGACCTCACCGCCCGCGTCACCAGCGACATCGAAACGATTGCCCGTTTCGCCCAGTACGGCGCAGTGGCCTGGATCGTCGATTCCGTGGTCGTCGTCGGAACCCTGATCGTGATGTCGTTCTATTCGTGGCAGCTCGCGCTGGTCACGATGCTCGTGGCGACTCCGATCCTGCCCCTGTTCCGCTTCATGCAGCGCCGTCAACTCAAGGGCTATTCGATCGTTCGCACCCGCGTCGGGCAGACGTTCTCGGAAATCTCCGAGTCGGTGCAGGGCGCAGCGCCGATCCGCGCCTACGGCTTGCAGCGACGTTCGCGCAAACGTCTCGACGTTGCGATGGATCAGCAGTACAAGGCGGAGATGAGCGCAGCCCGATGGTTCGCCTTCATGTTCCCGCTCGGCGACGCATTCGGCGGAATCGCTCTTGCGTCGGTTGTGATGATTGGTGCGTGGTGGGGTCCGGGTTGGGGACTCGACGCCGGTGGACTCATCGCCTGTCTGTTTCTCGTGCAGTTGATCCTCGGCCCGATCGCCGAAATCGGCGAGATCCTCGACCAGACCCAGACTGCGATCGCCGGTTGGGCGAAGGTGCTGAATCTGCTCGACCAACCGATCGATGTCGTCGAACCGCAGAACGGGATCGAACTTCCCGCCGGTGCGCTGGCGCTCGACATCGAACACGTCGGATTCACCTATCGCACGGGCGGACCGGTGCTGACCGATGTTTCGATCTCGATACCGGCCGGCACAGCGGTGGCGATCGTCGGAGAGACCGGTTCGGGCAAGACGACGTTCGCCAAGCTGCTGACGCGGCTGGCCGATCCGAGCACCGGGGTCATCAGCGTGGCCGGTATCTCGCTGCGCGATATTCCGGCGGCGTCTCGCGCTGAGCGCATCCGGATGGTTCCGCAGGACGGTTTCATGTTCGATGCGACCTTGCGGGAGAACATCGCGATGGGTCGCAGGGGAGCCACCGACGCCGAAGTGGAATCGGCGATCAACGAACTCGGACTCGACGACTGGGTGGCCGGGCTTCCCCACGGGCTCGACACCGAGGTCGGGGAACGAGGCGAGGCCATGAGTGTGGGCGAACGACAACTCGTGGCTCTGGCCCGCGCCCAGCTGGCCGATCCGGGTCTACTCGTGCTGGATGAGGCCACGAGCGCCGTCGATCCCCGCACGGAACGGACACTCACGAATGCCCTCCACCGGCTGTCCGAAGGGCGTACGACGGTGAGCATCGCCCACCGGCTCTCCACTGCCGAACAGGCCGATCTCATCCTGGTCTTCGACAAGGGCGTGCTGGTTGAGCGAGGAAGCCACGACGAGCTCGTGGCCGAGGGTGGCCGCTACGCCGAGCTCTACCGCAGCTGGCTGGGCAACACCGGCCAATCCTGAGGAGGGCGAGCGCGGGCGGCGTGGGGGTTCTAGGGTGCCGACTTATGGCCAGCAACGAGTTTCATGCTTTTCAGGAGGCAGCGGCGCAGCGTCCCGTCCCGACTCCGGCAGCGAACATCCAGGAGCAGCGTCAGCGGATCGACGATGCCATGAGCGCCATTCCGCTCGCGGACGGGACCACGGCAACTGCTGCGACCCTCGGCGGTGTGCCTGTCATCGAGTGTCGGCCCGACGATCTCGCCGCCGACGCTCCGGTGATCGTCTATCTGCACGGTGGCGGATTCCGGATCGCTTCGGCCCTCGCCTATCGCTCGTATGGCACGCATCTTGCTGCCGTACTCGGTGCGCGCGTTGTACTTGTTGACTATCGCCTCGCCCCGGAGCACCCGTTCCCCGCGGCACTCGATGACTCGGTTGCCGTCTACCGCGCCCTTCTCGCTGAAGGTGTCGACGCATCGCGACTCGTCATTGGGGGCGACTCCGCCGGAGGAGGCCTTGCTGCCTCCGTGGCGCTCCGCACACTGGCCGATGGGCCGATTCCTGCGGCCATCGTGTGCTGCTCGCCCTGGGTCGATCTGACGGTCACCGCGGAGACCTATGAAACGCGCTCCGAGGCGGACAAGTTGTTCTCCCGGACATCAGCCGAAGATGCGGTGCTGGCCTATGTCGTCGACCACGAGGTCACTGATCCACTGCTGTCACCGGTGTTCGGTGACTGGACGGATGCACCTCCGCTGCTGGTCATGGTCGGCGACGCGGAAGTGTTGCTCGACGATGCCCACAAACTCGCCGCCGTCACCGGAGACGCCGGGGTCGATGTGACACTCAGCGTGTATCCCGAGATGCCGCATATCTGGACGATGAGCTATCCCGCATTTCCTGAAGCGGTGGCCGGCGTCATGGAGATCGCGGCATTCGTTCAAAAGCACGTGACTGATTCCCGAGCCGGAAAGATCTGATCCTGATGTCCACAGCCCCGAAGAGTTCTTCCGACGACCGACCGGCGCTGTCCGCCGAACTCATCGAGCAGTTCTCGCTGCATGGTCGCTGCGCGGTCATCACCGGTGCTGCCGGCGGCATCGGTCGTCAGGCCGCCATCACCTTCACGCAGGCCGGCGCTGATGTCGTGATTGCCGACGTCGGTCTCGACGGTCTAGCCGAAACTGCCGAGATGGTCGCCGCCGCCGGTGGTCACGCCACCGTGGTACCCACCGACGTATCCGATCGCAATCAGGTCAATGCTCTTGCTGATGCCGCGCTCGCCGCGCATGGCCGGCTCGACATCTGGGCCAACGTTGCCGGCGTCATCCGTTACATGAACATTGTCGACGCCACTCCCGAGGACGTCGAGTTCATCACGAAGATCAACCTGTGGGGCACGTACTGGGGCGTCGCGGCTGCCGGTCGTGCGATGACGAACGGTGGATCGATCATCAACGTGTCATCGGCCGGCGGCGACATGCCGGCGCCGACGCTCTCGATCTACGCGATGACCAAAGCGGCCGTGTCGCATCTCACGCGTTGCGCGGCAGTTGAACTTGGCGGTGCGAACATCCGCGTCAACGCGATCGCCCCGGGTTTCACCGACACGCCGATGGTGCAGGGTCGCTGGACGAATCCCGACGGCACGGTCAACGAAGCCGTGCGCGAAGAACTCACCGGTGCACGCGCTGCACAGTCACCGCTGCAGATCATTGCGACGCCCGAGGACCAGTCCTGGGCGATGCTCTATCTCGCCAGCGATGCATCGCGGTTCGTCACCGGACAGGTGATCCGCCCCAACGGCGGCGTGGTGATGGCATGAACACGAACTCTGACTACCAACTCATGAACGGATACGAACGATGACCACCGGCGACAACTCTCCGATCCCCGATTTCCTTTCGCGTCTGCGTGTTGACGGCCGCACGTTCGTCGTCGCCGGTGCCGGCGTGGGCATGGGACGTATGACGTCACATGCACTCGTGCAGGCCGGGGCAAAAACGGTTGTGTGCGTCGATGTCGACGCCGACCGAGCCGCCGAGATCGCCGCCGAGATCGGACCCGCCGGTGTGGCGTGGGTCGGCGATGTCACGACGCGCGAAGGTGCCGCAAAGCTCGCCGCCGATGCCGAAGCGATCAACGGTCGTATCGACGGCCTTGTCGACATCATCGGCATGGCGCGTTGGGAATCCATCCTCGACATGACCGACGAGACCTTCGACTGGGAGATCGACATCTGTCTGCGCCACGCGTTCCTGCTCTCGCAGGCGTTCGGTCGTCGCATGTCCAAGACCGAAGGCGGAACCATGGTGTTCATCGCGTCGGTCAGCGGCCTCACCGCCGCACCGATGCACGCGGCCTACGGCGCGGCCAAGGCCGGCCTCATGGCTTGGGTTCAGACCCTCGCCATCGAACTCGGCGGCTTCGGCATCCGCGCCAATGCCGTCGCCCCCGGCACGATCCTCAGCCCCCGCATGGAGGCCGCGTTCAACGACGAGCAGCGGGCCCTCAACGCCGGCAACTCCCCGATGGGCAAGATGGGATCCACCTCCGACATCGCCTCGGCGGCGTTGTTCTTCTCGAGCGACATGTCGGCCTATGTGACGGGCCGCACGCTGGTCGTCGACGGGGGAGTGGACGCCAAGTTCCCCTATCCGGTGACGCTCTGAGGCTGCGTTTTCCCGGTTTGAACCTCTCCTGAGTAGTCTCAACCGAGGCCGAATCCCGGCATCTTCGTACGTCGCACTTTCCCCCGGAGGACCATCGTGAAGACCCCAGTTCGCGTCGCCGTAACAGGCGCTGCAGGCCAGATCGGCTACAGCCTTCTTTTCCGTATCGCCAGTGGCCAGATGCTCGGTGCCGATCAGCCCGTCATCCTCCAGCTTCTCGACATCACTCCCGCCATGGACGCCCTCAAGGGTGTTGCCATGGAACTCGAAGACTGTGCCTTCCCGCTGCTTCAGGGCATCGTGCGTTCGGACGATCCCAACGAGGCGTTCGCCGGAATCAACTACGGCCTTCTCGTCGGCGCCCGTCCCCGTTCGAAGGGCATGGAGCGCAAGGATCTCCTCGAGGCCAATGGCGCGATCTTCACCGTGCAGGGCAAGGCCATCTCCGACAACGCCGCGAAGGATGTCCGCATCCTCGTTGTCGGAAACCCGGCCAACACCAACGCCCTCATCGCCATGAACAACGCTCCCGACGTTCCGAACGAGCGCTTCACAGCAATGACCCGCCTGGATCACAATCGTGCGATCGCACAGCTCGCCGCCAAGACCGGTGCTGCCGTCCCCGAGATCACCAAGATGACCATCTGGGGCAATCACTCCGCCACGCAGTACCCCGATCTCTTCCACGCCGAAGTGAAGGGCCAGAACGCCGCCGCCCTCGTCGGTGATCAGGCCTGGCTCGAGACCGAGTTCATTCCCACCGTGCAGCAGCGTGGCGCGGCGATCATCGAAGCACGCGGACTTTCGAGTGCGGCGTCGGCAGCCAATGCCGCCATCGACCACATGCGCACCTGGGCCCTCGGCACCGATGCCGGCGACTGGGTCTCGATGGCCATTCCGTCCGACGGCAGCTACGGCGTCGCCGAAGGTCTGATCTCCTCGTTCCCCGTCACGTGCGCCAATGGCAAGTACGAAATCGTGCAGGGTCTCGACATCGACGACTTTTCGCGTGCCCGCATCGATGCTTCGGTGAGCGAACTCGCCGAAGAGCGCGACGCCGTCCGCGAACTGGGCCTGATCAAATAAGTCTGATCAAGTAATCCCGATCAACAAGCCTTACCGGTGACACTCGCCGCGTTCAGCGGAGCGCGGCGAGTGCATCTCCCAGCCCGGCGAACAATTCGCCGTTGCTGATCAATGCACTGACATCGCCACCCAGCTGCAGGTTGCCGCTCATGAATGCGGCCTGGGCGCTGATGAGTCCGATGTGGATGGCGTCGGCGATCGAACGATCACACGAAAAGGCGACGGTGGGGTTCTCGGCCGCTCCGACGTGAAGGGAAACGCTGCCATTTTCGAGACGGATGTGCCACGTGATGGTCTCGTCGTCGCAGCGAACGGTCTGCTGGAGGATCAGCGTGCTGTTGAGGCTCGCCGTTCTGAGGGTGGCATCGGCTCGCAGTGCGGAATCGGCGGCGCTGAACCATTCGGGAGTGAGATATGCGGGCACGTTCCGACACTATTCGCCACGGAGCGCAGTCCCACCGGTCGGCGTCGGGGGCAGTCCGGTACAGTCGCCGCATGGGCTTCATGGACAAGATGAAGGAACAGGCCAATTCGCTTGCCGTGCAGGTGAACGACACCGTCTCGAAGGGTCAGCAGTCGTTCGAGGAGGGTCAGGCGCGCAAACAGGCCGATGCTCTTCTCCGCGACCTCGGCGCTCTTGTCTATCTCCGGGACGCCGGAAGGGGAGCGGCGAACTCCGACGCGGAAATTGCGCGGATCACCGCAGCGCTCGAGGCACACGAGGCGAAAGGCGAGGCGATCAACCTCGAGGTTCGTTCCGGCACCATGCCTCCTCCGGCACCTCCTGCACCTCCGGCCGATCCGGCCGGCGAGTAGTTCCCGCCGTGTTGAGGGTCCTGAGCCACGTTGGTCGTCTCGAGGCGATCACCCTTCCCGACGATCTCGTGTCGCGGGTCGAGATCATCGCTATCCCGTCAACCGGCGAACTCGACGACGGAGTCACCGGTGAGGTGCTTCTCAGCACACCGACCGTGATGCCCAATCTCGAGCATGTGCTTTCCCGTGGTGTGCGCTGGGCGCATCTCATCGGTACGGGCATCGACAGCTTTCCGCTCGACTTGATCGGTGACGACTGCATCCTCACCAATTCCAGGGGATTGAGCGCCATGCCGATATCGGAATGGGTGCTGGCCTGCATGCTGGCGTTCGAAAAACGAATGCCGGGATCGTGGATCACCGAACCACCGAAGGCCTGGAACATCCCGTCTCCCGGATTCGGCACACTCCATGGCGGCACGCTCGCGTTGCTGGGCATCGGCGGTATTGGTACCGCGATCGCCGAGCGGGCCCGACCGTTCGGGATGACGATCAAGGCGATGCGATACAGCGATGCACCGAGTCCGCTCGACTATGTGCAACTGGTGTCGTCGATCGACGAACTCGTCGACGGCGCCGATCACGTGGTGCTGGTTGCGCCGCTGACCGACGCAACGCGGGGATTGTTCGACGATCGTGTCTTCGATCTCATGAAGCCGGGCGTGCATTTCGTCAACGTCGCCCGTGGTCCGATGGTCGTCGAGGATGCATTGCGTCGTGCCCTCGACAGCGGGATCGTTGCCTGCGCCAGCATCGACGCCCCCGATCCGGAGCCGGCCCCTGCCGGCCACTGGATGTACGACCATCCCGGCGTGCGGCTGAGTCCGCACAGTTCGTGGAACTGGCCGGGCGCGTTTCCCGCCATGTTCGAGATGTTCATCGAGAACCTGAGGCGCTATCTCGACGACGAGCCCCTGCTCTCGGTCGTCAACCCCGCCGACGGGTACTGAAGCCGACGGCGGCCCGAGGCCGCGGGTTCCACGTCAACTCGGCCGGGTGTCCCTTGATCGGGGGAGGAAGCCACTAGTGTCCCGGCCGTGCGATCCTCCTTTTTTCACCCACTTCTGGCCGTCGGTATCGATCCTCAGGGTCTGATCCAGTCGATCGGTCTCATCGGTCTCTTCCTCGTGGTCTTCGCCGAGTCGGGAATCATGATCGGCTTCTTCCTCCCGGGTGATTCGTTGCTGTTCACGGCAGGCCTGCTCACCGCCGGCCTCATGATCGACGGTGACGAGTTCGTCCTCGCCGGTGGCCACATCTGGATCGTCGCCCTTGGTTGTGTGATCGCGGCAATCGCCGGCGATCAAGTTGGTTACCTGTTCGGCCGCAAGGTGGGCCCGTCGCTCTTCAAGCGGCCTCAGTCGCGCCTGTTCAAGCCCGAGTACATCGAGAAGGCTGAAGGCTTCTTCGCCCGACACGGTGCGAAATCAATCGTCCTCGCCCGTTTCGTGCCCATCGTGCGCACCTTCGCCCCGATCGTCGCCGGCGCCTCGAACATGCACTACCGCACGTTCGTCAAGTTCAACATCATCGGCGGAATCGTCTGGGGAGCGGGACTCACCCTGCTCGGATACTGGCTGGGCACCTCGTTCCCGGCGATCGGCGAGAACATCGAACTGGCGATCCTCGTGATCATCTTCGTGTCGTTGCTTCCGGTGGCCGTTGAGTTCATTCGGCACCGTCGCAATTCGAAGCCCAAGGGCAAATACGCCGCCTGATCGGGACTGCAGTTCACCAGGGGCTGCACCGCAAAACGACGACCGGCACCGCCTGCTTCCAACGGGAAGTGGTTCGGTACCGGGCGAGAACAGCCAGCAACGTCGACGGGCGCAAGCCCGCCTGGTCAGTACTTCTGGCCTGAGAGTTTGCGGTTCTTGAGCTTCGACTTGAGATAGTCGCGGTTCATCATGGCGATGAAGTCGATCGGGATCTCCTTCGGGCATGCCTCCTGGCATTCGCCATAGTTGGTGCACGATCCGAAGAACATCTCCATGGTCTCGACCATGTCCTCGGTGCGCTTCCAACGCTCAGCCTGGCCCTGCGGAAGCAGGCCGAGATGGGCGAGTTTGGCGGAGGTGAAGAGCTGACCTGCGCCGTTGGGGCAGGCGGCGACGCAAGCGCCACAGCCGATGCATCCGGCGGCGTCCATCGAGGCGTCGGCGGCGGGCTTCGGAATGAGGATCTCGTTGGCGTCGCGCGCACCACCGGTGTCGGCGGTGATGAAACCACCGGACTGGACGATGGCGTCGAACGCACTGCGATCGACCATGAGGTCCTTGATCACCGGGAAAGCGGCGGCACGGAAGGGTTCGATGGTGACGGTTTCGCCATCATGGAACTTGCGCATGTGCAGCTGGCAGGTGGTCGTGCCCTTCTGGGGGCCGTGCGCCTGTCCGTTGATCATGAGTCCGCAGGTGCCGCAGATGCCTTCACGACAATCGCTGTCGAACACGATGGGCTCGTGTCCCGACTCGATGAGGTTCTCGTTGACGGCATCGAGCATCTCGAGGAAGGACATCTCGTCCTTCACATCGGTGGCTTCGTAGGTTTCGAATCGGCCCGGATCGTTGACGTTGTCCTGGCGCCAGACCTTGAGTGTGAGTTTCACGTGATCTCCAGTGTTTCCGCTGCTACTTGTAGCTGCGCTGGGTGGGCTTGACGTTCTCGAAGACGAGAGGTTCCTTGTGGAGTGTCTGTGCGGTACCCGCACCGTTCCACTCCCATGCACCGACGAACGAGAAGTCCTCGTCATCGCGCAGGGCCTCGCCGTCTTCGGTCTGATGCTCGACCCGGAAGTGACCTCCACAGGATTCTTCGCGCATGAGTGCATCGCGGCACATCAGTTCGCCGAGATCGAAGAAGTCGGCGATGCGGCCGACCTTTTCGAGGGACTGGTTGACGCCCTCGGGATTGCCGAGCACGCGGACGTTCTTCTCGAACTCCTCGCGCAACGCCGGAATCTCGCTGAGTGCCTTTTCCAGACCGTTCTGGTCGCGGGCCATGCCGCAGTAATCCCAGACGAGCTTGCCGAGTTCCCGGTGGTAGTACTCCGGGGACTTGGTGCCACCGATGGACAACCATCGATGGCTGGCATCGTTGACTGTTTGCTCTGCGGCCTTGAAGACCGGGTCTTCGGTCGAGACCGTGCCCTGTCCGAGGAGGCCGGCGAGATAGTCGCCAACGGTGTACGGAGCGACGAAGTAGCCGTCGGCAAGACCCTGCATGAGCGCCGAAGCACCGAGTCGGTTGGCGCCATGATCGGAGAAGTTGGCTTCGCCTAGGGCGTACAGACCGGGAACCGTGGTCATGAGGTTGTAGTCCACCCAGAGGCCACCCATCGTGTAATGGCTGGCGGGGTAGATGCGCATCGGGACCTTCATCGGGTCCTCGTCGGTGATGCGCTCGTACATGTCGAAGAGGTTGCCGTAACGCTCGAACACCGTCTCCTTGCCGAGGCGATCGATCGATTCGCCGAAGTCGAGGTAGACGCCGTTCTTGAGCGGGCCGACACCGCGGCCTTCGTCGACGACGACCTTGGCGGCACGGGATGCGATGTCGCGGGGAGCAAGGTTGCCGTAGGACGGGTACTTGCGCTCGAGGTAGTAGTCGCGGTCCTCTTCGGGGATCTCGTCGGCAGGACGGTTGTCGTCGAACTTCTTGGGAACCCAGATGCGGCCGTCGTTGCGGAGCGACTCGGACATGAGCGTGAGCTTCGACTGCGTGTCGTCACTGGCCGGGATGCAGGTCGGGTGGATCTGCGTGTAGCAGGCGTTGGCGAAGAGGGCGCCCTGCTTGTGTGCCCGCCAGGCTGCCGTGACGTTGGAGTTCATGGCGTTGGTGGAGAGGTAGAACGCATTGCCGTAGCCGCCGGTGGCAAGGAGGGTCGCGTGTCCCGACCAGCTCTGGACTTCACCGGTGGTGACGTTGCGGGTCACGATGCCGACGGCGACGCCGTCCTTCTTGACGACCTCGAGGAGTTCGGTCTTGGTGTGCAGTTCGACACGACCGAGAGCGACCTGCTGCATGAGGGCCTGATAAGCGCCGAGCAGGAGTTGCTGGCCGGTCTGGCCTCGGGCGTAGAACGTGCGGCTGACCTGTGCGCCACCGAACGAACGGTTGTCGAGCAGGCCGCCGTATTCGCGGGCGAACGGAACACCCTGGGCCACGCACTGGTCGATGATGTTCACACTGACCTGCGAGAGGCGGTAGACGTTGGACTCGCGGGCCCGGAAGTCGCCACCCTTCACGGTGTCGTAGAAGAGGCGGTAGATGCTGTCGCCGTCGTTCTTGTAGTTCTTGGCACCGTTGATGCCACCCTGCGCGGCGATCGAATGTGCACGTCGGGGCGAATCGTGGAAGGTGAAGCACTTCACCTGATAGCCGAGTTCGGCCAGCGTGGCCGCGGCGGCCGCTCCGGCAAGGCCGGTCCCGACGACAAGAACGGTGAACTTCCGCTTGTTGGCGGGGTTCACGAGTTTCATGTCGAACTTGTGATTGTCCCAACGATCCTGGATCGGACCACTCGGGACTTTGGAGTCAAGCGTGATTGTGCTCATTGTTGCCTCCTTCAGCCGACCACGCCGGTGAGGACGGCGATCGGGAACGTGATGTTTACGCCGGCGACCAGAACTGCGAAGCCGATGGCAAAGCCCTTGCGCAACGGGTTGTGGCGAGGGTTGAAGTGGGTGCTGAGTGAACCGAGGGACTGGAAGATGCTCCAGGAACCGTGGAAGAGATGGAAGCCGAGGGCCAGGTTGGCGACGATGTAGAGCGCCGCGATCGGAGCCCGCGAGAGGCTGGTCGAGACGTTGGCGTACGGGTTTCCGTGGATGAACTCGGGATTGGCCCAGCCCCAGGTGAGATCGGCGAGATGCCACAGAAGGAACAGTCCGACGATGATGCCGCTCCATCGCATCGTGCGTGCCGCCCAGTTCACGGCGACGTAGTCGCGGGGCGACTGGTAACCGATCGGACGAGCCTTGCGATTGATCCGCGTGAGGCTGTAGGCGCAGTGGATATGGAGAGCGAAGGCTCCGATAAGGCCCAGACGCAGGATCCAGAGGACGCCGGTCGGGGGGATGATCGGAACGAGCAACTCGCGCAGGAACTCGGCGTACTCGTTGAAGTGCGACTCACCCAGATACATCTTGAGGTTGCCGATCATGTGGAAGAGCACGAAGCCCATCAACATGATGCCGGTGAGGGCCATGACCCACTTCTTGCCGACCGACGACCGGTAGAGGTCGAGGATGGCGAGCGGGCTGCGCCGGTGCGGCTTCACGATCGGTTTCGACGAAATGTCGGATGTGAGTGCCGGCGGTTCTTTGGTTGCTGTCACGAGCGGACCTTTCCTGCGAGATGCCTGTGACTCCGGGGAATTCGGATTCGGGAGGAATCGAATTCCGGGGGAGTCGGATTTCAGGAGAATCAGTGCCCGGAACCGAACCCGCAGGCTCGGTTGAGGACGCCTTCACGCTACTCACCACACGACTGCCGCGGCGAACCGTAGAACGGCAGTCGCGGGCGATAGGTTGAGGGCCGTTCGTCGTCCGGGCCACTCCGTCCGGACAGGGGAGGAGCCACGATGTCTGATCGTCCAAGCACACTCGGAGCCTTGCGTGCCTCGGGTTGGGTGAGCCGGCCCGTCAAGGAAGAAGTCCGCACCAACGCGATCGAGCGGATCAAGGCCGGCGAGGCTCTCTTCCCGAACGTGCTGGGTTACGAAGAGACGGTCATGCCGCAGCTCGAGAATGCCCTGCTGGCCGGCCACGACGTGATCTTCCTGGGGGAGCGGGGTCAGGCCAAGACCCGCATGATCCGGTCCCTCACAGGGCTCCTCGATGAGTGGATGCCGATCGTCGCCGGTTCGGAGATCAACGACGATCCCTACAACCCGGTTTCGCGCCATGCCCGCGACCTTGTGGCCGAGATGGGCGACGACGCCCCGATCGACTGGGTCCACCGTGACAGTCGCTTCGGCGAGAAGCTCGCCACCCCCGATACCTCGATCGCCGACCTCATCGGTGAGGTCGATCCGATCAAGGTCGCCGAAGGCCGTTACCTCTCGGACGAACTGACGCTCCATTACGGCTTGGTCCCCCGGACCAACCGGGGCATCTTCGCTATCAACGAACTCCCTGATCTCGCCGAACGCATCCAGGTCGGTCTCCTGAACGTGCTCGAGGAGCGCGATGTCCAGGTGCGCGGCTACAAGGTCCGCCTCCCGCTCGACGTGCTTCTCTTCGCATCGGCGAACCCGGAGGACTACACCAACCGCGGTCGGATCATCACGCCGCTCAAGGATCGATTCGGCGCCCAGATCCGCACCCATTACCCCCTCGATGTCGAGACCGAAGTCATCATCGCCCGTCAGGAAGCCCGACCGCTCGAAGCGCCGGGCATCACGGTCGAGATCCCGCAGTTCATGGCCGAGATCATCGCGGAGCTGTCACAACTCGCTCGGCGCAGCCCCCACATCAACCAGCGTTCGGGTGTTTCCGTACGTCTGACGGTCTCGAACCTCGAGACGCTTGTGGCGAACGCGGCGAGGCGCACATTGATCCAGGGCGAGACCGATGTCGTCCCGCGCGTTTCCGATCTCGATGCGCTCGCATCATCGACGGCCGGCAAGCTCGAGATCGAAACGATCGAAGACGGACGCGACGAGCAGATCGTCCACCAACTGATGCTCGCCGCCGTTCTCTCGATCTTCCGCGAGTACATAGCGGTCGAGAATCTCCGCGACGTGGTCGAGGCGTTCGAAGGTGACCGGATCGTGCAGGCCGGCGAGGACGTTTCCGCCACCGAGTACGTGGCGCTGCTCGCCGAACTTCCCGGAATCGCCGGCCCCGTGGCCGAACTGACCGGTGGCAACAACTCGCCGGCGATGGTCGCGAGTGCTGTCGAGTTCATCCTCGAGGGATTGCATCTTTCGAAGCGTCTGAACAAGGACGCCGTCGGTGCCCGGGCGCAGTACCGCGGTCGGGGCTGACATTCCCCCTGCGCTTTCCGGCCCCCTGCCCTTTCCGGGCAGCGTTTTCAGAAGGCTTGTTTCAGAAGGCTTGGTTGACCGCTTCGCGCAGGCCGTCGGTGCCGGCGATCACGACGCGTTCGACGGTCGAGCCGAGAAAGATGCCGTGTTCGACGATGCCCGGTGTGGCGGCGAGGGCAGCGGCCAGAGCCGGAGGATCGGCGATCGTTCCGAAGTGCGCGTCCATCACGAGATTGCCGTTGTCGCTCCGGGCCCCGCGGGTCTCGACCCTTTCGGCGCCGAGTGCACGAACGGCTGCGGCCACGACCGCCGGGGCGAAGTCGAGAACTTCGAGCGGCGTACCGAATGGTCCGAGGGCGGGAACCATCTTCGATTCGTCGACGACGATGATGAAGCGCGGGGCCATTGCCGCCACGATCTTCTCGCGGGTGTGAGCGGCCCCTCCGCCCTTGGTGAGGTTGAACGCAGGGTCGACCTCGTCGGCCCCGTCGATGGCGATGTCGAGTGCGCCGATCTCGTCGGGAGTCACGACCCGCAGTCCGAGTGACGTGGCGAGATCGTGGGTCTGCACCGAAGTTGCGGTGCACACGATGTCGGGTTTCCGGTCACCGAGTTCCACGATCGTCCAGTAGACGGTGGATCCGGTGCCGAGGCCGACGCGCATGCCGTCGGTGACGTATCCGGCCGCATGGCGGCCTGCTTCTTCTTTGGCTCGGGTCTGGGCGTCGCTCACGAACCAAGCATTCCATTTTTCGCGGTGATCGATCGCAGCAGTTCTGCGCTGGGTCGCTCGTTGCGCATGGGATCGATCATGCCGTTCGGAACGCCATTGCCGCACTCGGGGGTCCACCCGTCGAGGACGCTCTCCCAGAACACGTCGCCGATGTCGACTCCGTCGTTGACGGCCCGGGTGAGTTCGATGGCCGTCTGCCCGAGCAGGTCGGTCCGCCAGTCATCATCGGGCGTCGTCAATCCGGTGCCGAGCACGGCGAATCTCCGCTTGGGCAGTTCCTCGTCGAGGCGACGGGCAACGAGGCCGAGACCCTCCGCCCACGGCGACCGTCCATCGGGAGCGATCGGGGCGTCGGTGGGATAGGGGCCGAATGTTCCGTCGGCATAGACCGACGCAGCCCCGCGGTAGGTGAAGCCGATGACGTCGTAGGCGCCGGCAAGACCGTCGAGTTCGATCTCGGCGTGACCGGGGATGGAGATGACGCCGTCGCGGAGTGCCCGCATCCAGCTGCCGAACCGGATCCGGTCGAGACGCTTGACGTGTTTGGCCGCTTCCACGCGCTCGTCGGGTTCGCGGGACTGGACACCGACGAAGAGCGGCGCCGTGTCGATGCAGCACGCCACAAGAGGCTCACCGCTTTCGAGCAGGCGCCAGGCTTCGAACGATGCTCGGTGGAGTGCGAGAAGGACGTCGGCGAACCGTTCGGGGTTCGTCATCGCCGGAGGCTTGGTGCCGACGAGGAATCCCTCGGCCGCAAGCGTGTATGGGTCGAGCACCGGAATCCAGCCGGCGACGAGGTCTCCGAACGTCTCGGCGATCCGATCGACGTGACGCGGCCATGTCTTCCGGAGGGCGACGTCGTCGCGGAATCCGCGTTCGTCCTCCTCGAACCAACCCGGGAGCGGGCCGTCGATCAAGGTGGCCCAGACATCGATGCCGGCACCCCGGGCCGCTTCGAGGATCTCGGTGAAGTGATCGGTGGCGTCGGTGTCCCAACGTCCCGACCAGGGCTCGAGTCGGGCCCAGTCGAGCGTCAGTCGGAGCGAGGAGAGTCCGAGGTCGGCGAGCAGTTGCAGATCGGAGCGGAAATCGAGCCCGAATCCGCTGCCCACAGAGGAGATCGGGAGGCGCCCATCGGCTTCCCAGGTCGACCAGTTGCACCGGGGGGCGATGCCCTCGGCCCCGGATGCCGTGGCCGCCGCGCCCCATCGGATCGACGGAGGGGGAATGAGGTCGGGACCGTCGCCGGAAATGGCACCGGAAGTGGCGGTGGGGGCGCCGTCGGGAGCGAGGGCGGAAACCGGATTATGGGTCAACGGGACGACAATGCCGGTACGGTTCCCATATGGCCAAGGGTAATCGTGTTCGTTACTCCCGATGGGATGGCAGTCAGGTCGGATTCGACATGGATGCCGGTGACATCTTCGGCGACCTGACCGACGATCTGCTCTATCACGGCGATCTCAATGCCGCGCTGCGCCGGATGATGCAGACCGGCTTCGAGACACCTGACGGCCAGCAGATGAAGGGCCTGCGCGACATGCTCGAGGATCTTCGTCGCAAGCGTCGCGAGGCACTGGAGAACAATGATCTCGGCGGTGTCTTCGACGACATCGCGCGCGGATTGCGCGAGGTTGTGGAGACAGAGCGCGACGCGATCGAGGAACTTGCGCGCGAGGCGCGCGAATCGGGCGACGCTCGTCGACAGGAACTCACCGACGAAGTCGCTGCGGAACGAAACGTCGCCCTCGATCTGCTCTCCCCCGATCTGGCCGGCATGGTCCGCGATCTCCAGAACTACGACTTCACGTCGTCGGAGGCGCGGGAACAGTTCGAGGCGCTCGTCGACAAGCTCCGCGAGCAACTCATGCAGCAGTACGTCGACCAGATGTCCGGTGCGGTCGAGGGGATGACGCCCGAGGACATGTCACGGATGAAGGACATGTTCGCCGAGCTGAACGACATGCTGGCGGCCCGCCAGCGCGGCGAGGAACCCGATTTCGACGGGTTCATGGAGCGCTTCGGCGACTTCTTCCCCGAGAACCCGCAGAATCTCGACGAGCTCCTCGAGGTGATGGCCCGGCGCATGGCTGCGGCACAGGCGATGCTCAACTCGATGAC
>CAEZUP010000046.1_pt1 | contig 16131 bp, 17 predicted proteins | sample 7264511 | NCBI WGS metagenome assembly CAEZUP01 (sample SAMEA6813833, study PRJEB35770) | uncultured Microthrixaceae bacterium | biome: Freshwater; feature: Freshwater reservoir; material: water | place: Czech Republic | collected 2016-04-20 | depth 0.5m m
GGAAGAGATAAGCGCTGAAAGCATCTAAGTGCGAAGCTTGTTCCAAGATGAGATTTCCCACAGGGTTAACCTGGTAAGGCCCGTGGTAGACCACCACGTTGATAGGCCGGAGGTGTAAGTGCGGTAACGCATTCAGCCGACCGGTACTAATCGGCCGAGGGCTTGGATCGACCAAGATGTTCGTGCTCGCTATGGAGTTCTGAAAGGGCTCGGCAGCTGTTTTCCCACCAGAGGTTGGTGGGAATCGACAGCGCCGCTCTTTTGACAAAGGTTTCGGTGGCTATGGCGGTGGGGTCACACCCGTTCCCATTCCGAACACGGAAGTTAAGCCCACCAGCGCCGATGGTACTTGGGAGGAGACTCCCTGGGAGAGTAGGACGCCGCCGGATTTCTCAAACAGAAAGGACCCCGTAAGGGGTCCTTTCGACGTTTTGCGTCCTTTCGACGTTCCCTGCCCCTTTGGCCGCCCGGATGGAGCGGATGAGGGGCATTGTCCCCCCGACCGATAGGTTGTCGCCATGCCTCGCCCTTCTTCATCTGATTCATCGCGCTCCGGTAGCGGCCGCCCCAGTGGGCCTGCCCGCGGTCGGAGCGGCTCCGGAGCCTCGGGCTCCAAGCCGGCGAGCCCTCGCTCGTCGGGCGCGAAGCCGGGCGCTGCAAGGAGTTCTGGTACATCCGGTCGCCCCGCATCAGCCTCCGGCCGACCGGCCGGCGGTTCGTCGCGACCGTCGACGGGTTCCGGGCGGCCTTCGGCCGGCTCGGGTGGTTCCCGGTCGTCGTCCGGCACCGGGCGTCCATCGTCGGGCACGGGGCGTCCAGCCTCCGGTACTGGGCGTCCAGCCTCCGGTACCGGCCGGCCGTCATCTGGTTCCGCCCGTCCGAGTACCGGTCCCGGTTCGGGTCGGCCGTCATCCGGTCGCCCATCCTCGGATCGCCCGTCGTCGGGGCGTCCATCTTCTGATCGGCCATCATCCGGTCGGCCGTCGTCGGATCGCTCGTCGTCGGGTTCGGGGCGTCCCTCGTCCGGATCCTCGGCAGGCAGGCCCAGTGCCGGGCGTCCCTCGTCTGGTCGTCCGCCCGCCGGTTCCGGCACCGGCCGCCCGGGCTCGTCCCGTTCTGCTTCCGGTCAGGCTCGCAGTGGCGCGGATGATCGTGCTGCCCGTCGAACCGGTTCAGGTCGCAGCGATCGACCCGACAACCCGGGTTGGGCCGAAGGTCCTGCACTCGAGACGCCCAAGAGCTGGGGAGGTGTCGCGCGCCGAGGCGCCGGCGCAGCCACCGGCAAGCGGGTCGTGGGCGCCTCCCGAGCTTGGCGCGACGCGGTGGAAGCCGCCACGCCGCAGCGTCGACCGTCGTCTGCCCGGCGGGCTGCTCCAGTTGCCGATCCTGTTGCCGCGGAGCGAGCGGACGCCGAACGGCGCGCCGCACGCGACGCCCGCTCGACCGAGGAATGGGTTCTTGTCGAAGATGTCCGCGAGGACTCGGCGAAACCGGCCCCGCGTTCGACGCCGAAGCGGCAACGCGACCCGGCACCGATCGATCTCGCCGGCGAGGTGCGCGAGCAGCTCAGCAAGGCGGTCGGTGGTGCGAGACGGGAGCGAGTCGAGAAGCGACTGGCCGAGGCGGCCGAACATTTCGAGGCCGATCGTTTCGGCGACGCCGCCCGGATCCTGAAGAAGCTCACCGACGAAGCGCCGACCGTGGCTGCGGTCCGCGAGCTCTACGGCATCACGCTCTACCGGCAGGAGAAGTGGAAGGCGGCGGCACGCGAGCTCGAGGCATTCCGTCTCCTCGCCGATTCCACCGAACAGAACCCCGTTCTCGCCGACTGCTACCGGGCCTTGCGTCAATGGCCCCAGGTCGATGAGCTCTGGCTCGAACTGCGCCAGGTCTCACCGACGGCGGAACTGGTGGGCGAGGGTCGAATCGTGATGGCCGGTTCGCTCGCCGATCGTGGACAGATCGTCGAGGCGACGAAGCTGCTCGAGCAGGGATGGAGCTTCCCGAAGAAGCCGAAGCCACATCACCTCCGCCGGGCCTACGCGCTCGCCGATCTGTACGAGCGGGGTGGCGAGATTCCGAAGGCGCGTGCGCTGTTCGAGAAGCTCCGTATCGCCGATCCCGATTTCGCCGACGTCCGCGAACGGTTGCGCGCCCTCGACTGATTCGGGCGGGGTGTCACACCCCCTCGTTAACTTCATCGTCCTTCCCCCGAATCGAATTCGTGCACGACAGTTCGTGCGTTTCGTCAGGGAGCAGACATGCCAGCCAAATCAGGAATCTCGAAATCGCGTCCGGCGCAGACAAGCCCGGCAAAAACCGGTTCGTTCAGGACAGTCCCGAAAAAGGCAGCTCCGACACCTGGCCGGTCCGGGGGCGCCATTGCCCGGACGGTGGATTCGTCGGTCGCCCGCGGGACCAACCTCGTGATCGTTCGCGCGGTAATAAACCGGGTACCCGAATCGAGGGTTTTGGCCTCCGGTGATGAGGTGTTCGCCTTCGACATGACGATCCGTGCCGAAGGTGGTCCGGCCGAATCCGTTCCGGTCATCTGGACGAATCCTCCGGCCGCAGCGCACAACCTGGCCGAGGGCGACGATGTGGTTGTTCTCGGGGCCATTCGGCGGCGATTCTTCCGATCGGGCGGAACAACGGCCAGCCGCACCGAGCTGAATGCGAGTCGAATCGTGCCTGCCGGTGCCCGGGCAAAGGTTCGTTCCGTTCTCGAATCGGCACTCGGGTCGCTCGTCGGGGACGCCCCGTGAGGCGGCGGGGGCGCTCGTGAGTGTGCTGCGGAGGGCCTAGGATCAACGGCCGTACCCAGGAGATCGATGCAACAGCGCATCGTGGTGATCGAGGAGTGGCATGACCGATATTCAAGGGTTGTTGGGCGAAGGCGCCGACGAGCTGCTTTCCTACACGTGCAAGGGCATCACCCGCGATCAGCTGACGCTGCCCGGTGGCGACATCGTCGACCGCGTCTACGCCATGAGCGATCGTTCGCCTCAGGTCATGCGCAACCTCCAGTCGATGTTCGGTCACGGCCGGCTTGCCGGTACCGGTTACGTATCGATCCTTCCTGTCGATCAGGGCATCGAGCACTCGGGTGCAGCGTCGTTCGCTCCGAACCCCGCCTACTTCGACCCGAAGAACATCGTCGAACTGGCCATCGAGGGCGGCTGTAATGCCGTCGCCTCGACCTTCGGCGTACTCGGATCGATGTCGCGCCGTTATGCCCACAAGATCCCGTTCATCGCCAAGCTCAACCACAACGAGCTGATGACCTACCCGAACGAATTCGATCAGATCATGTTCGGTTCGGTCGAGGAGGCCTACGAACTCGGTGCCGCCGGCGTCGGAGCGACCATCTACTTCGGTTCCCCGGGCTCGCACCGCCAGATCATCGAGGTGGCGGAAGCCTTCCATCACGCCCATCAACTGGGCATGTTCACCGTCCTTTGGTGCTACCTCCGCAATGACGCGTTCAAGGTCGACGGTGTCGACTATCACGATGCCGCCGATCTCACGGCGCAGGCGAATCATCTCGGTGTGACAATCGAGGCCGACATCATCAAGCAGAAACTGCCGACCAAGAACGGTGGCTACAACGCACTCAAGGGCTACGGCAAGACGTCGCCGCTCGTCTACGGCGGTCTCGTCGAGGACAACCCCATCGACTACACCCGCTGGCAGGTCGCCAACTGTTACATGGGTCGCATCGGGCTCATCAACTCCGGTGGCGAATCGAAGGGTTCGTCGGATCTTGCTGACGCCGTCCGTACCGCGGTCATCAACAAGCGCGGTGGCGGCACCGGTCTCATCTCGGGACGCAAAGCGTTCCAGCGCCCGATGGCCGAAGGCGTCGAGTTGCTCAATGCGATCCAGGACGTCTATCTCGACGAGTCGATCACCATCGCCTAGGGCATCCGTCGGGTCGGAAACGATCTCCGGCGCAGCGTCACCCAACTCGAGAATGGGCCGGACATCTGTCCGGCCCATTCTCCGTTGTGTCGCCGGGTGCGTCGGCGTTCGGTCGGGCAGCTCAGTGCAGGTCGCGGAAGACCACGCCGGTGCGCGGCTTTGGCGAGAAGAACGTCGTCTTCGGAGGCATGCGCTCGCCGCCGTGGGCGATCTCGACGATCTGGGCGACGGTGGCCGGTCGAAGAAGGAAACCGACCTGGGCTTCGCCCGAGGCGACCCGTCCGACCACGTTGCGGATGCCGTGCTGGTAGACGACGGTCGGTTCGGGCAGGGCCGCAAGTGCGATGTCGAGGCGGCTCGTGTCGAGATCTCGGGCGGCGGCGATCACCTCGGCCCGGGGGCGAAGCAGCGCGGTGCGATCGGGCAGCACGAGCGCCAGACCGCCGGCTTCTTCGAGTCGCCTGACGGTTCTGGTTCCGGTGATCTCGAATTCCCCGATCTCGAAGAACGGTTCGAGGGCGGCGATCACGTCGAACCCTTCCGGCAGACCTGAAACAAGCCGATGGATCGGACCGACGGTGAGTTCGTCATCGACGAGTTCGACGACGAAGCAGAGAACGGACTCGGCACCACCGGCGTCACCCCCGTCGGCGATGCGTCGCTCGTCGCGATAGGCGAGTGATGTCTCGTAGCGATGGTGTCCGTCCGCGATCACGATCGGATGGGCGCTGACAGCATCACTGATCGCCGCCACCCGGGACGGCTCGGTGATTCGCCAGACCGTGTGGGTCACGTCGTCCACGTTGAAACGGGCGAGCGGTTCGTCGTGGGTTTCGAGCAGCGCGGTCAATCCGGCGGAGGGGGACAGGCCCCACACGGGCGAGAGGTTGGCGACGGTCGAACGGAGCAGGTCGAGTCGATCGCTCTTCGCCTTCGGCGTGGTGAATTCGTGGGGCAGGATGCCGTCCTCGCCCGGTCGACTCAGTTGCATCGCACCGATCACACCCGTGGTGTGGCGGGAGATGCCGTCTTCGTCGGTGGCTTCCATCCGGTAGACGGTGAAGGACGGGTCGGGGTCCTCGGCAAGGATCCCGGAATTGCGCCATTCGGCGAAAACCTCGGCGGCATCGACATAGGGATCCATCTCTGGACGGACCGGATCGGCAACCGGAAGGTCGATTCGCACGACGTTGGCCGGCGATGCCAGAAGGAGCTCGGCCCGCTGCGCCGGACTGATCACGTCGTAGGGAGGCGCCGTCACCTCGACCGGATTCGACTCGGTGGTGTTGTAACGAATTCCGCGGAAGGGCTCGAATCTTGGCACCGCTAAGTCCTAGCAGATTGCGCAGTCGGTTTCGGACGGTGGGAGACTGCGGAAGTGGCATGGGCATTCGATCTCGACGGGGTGATCTGGTTGGGTGACCGGCCCATCGCCGGTTCCGCAGACGCGGTGAACCGCCTTATCGAGGTAGGCGAGCGCATGGCGTTCGTCACCAACAATTCGTTCGGCCGACGAAGCGCCGTCGTCGAGAAACTCGAACGGCTCGGGATCGATGCAGTCGACAGGGTGATCACATCCGCCATGGCCGCGGCAACACTCGTGGGTGCGGGTGAACGGGCCCTGGTCTGCGGCGGTCCCGGGATCATCGAGGAGCTCGAGCTTCGGGGTGTCGAGGTTGTCGACGCCGGTGAGGACAATGCCGACTCTGCCGTCGTCGACGTTGTCGTGGTGGGCTATCACCCGACGTTCGATTACCGGCGCATGACGATTGCGTCGGGAGCGGTTCGCTCCGGTGCCCGCCTGTTGGCGACGAACGATGACGCGACCTATCCGACCGCAACCGGCCCTGTTCCTGGCGGGGGAGCGATACTCGCGTCGATCGTGACGGCAGCGGGAACGCAGCCGGAGATTGCGGGCAAGCCACATGAACCGATTGCCGAACTCGTGCGCGAACTCCTCGGATCGACGGGAACAATGGTGGGGGACAGGCCCGACACCGATGGTCGATTCGCTTTGACACTCGGTTACCGCTTCGGGCTCGTGTTGAGCGGTGTGACCGGTCGGGCGGACCTGCCCACCGTGCCGCCCGCCGATCTCGTGGCCGACGACCTCGCCGAGTTGGTCCGGCAGGCCCTGTCGACCAAAACTCCGGACCGGTAGCGTCTCCCCGTGGCCACCCGACGACGACTCGATGCCGAACTCGTGAGGCGGGGACTGGCGCCGAGTCGCGAACGGGCCCAGGCCGACATCTCGGCCGGACGCGTGATCGTCGGCGGTGCACCGGCGACGAAAGCTTCGAGACTGGTCGACGCCGGCGAAGCGGTCCGGATCCTCGGACCTCCGCCGAGGTTCGTCAGCCGCGCCGGGGCAAAACTCGAAGGCGCGATCACCGAGTTCGGTCTGGCTCCGATGTTCGAGGGCGCCCGGGTGCTCGACGCCGGCGCGTCGACAGGCGGTTTCACCGAATGCTCCTTGCTCTACGGGGCCGAAACGGTTCTCGCCGTCGACGTCGGTCACAACCAGTTGCACGAGAAACTCCGAGCCGATGCTCGGGTCCGCAACATCGAACGCACGAATCTGCGCACCCTCGACCCGGCGATTCTCGGTGGTCCCGCCGACATCGTCGTTGCCGACCTGTCGTTCATCTCTCTGCGACTGGTTCTCGCTCCGATCTTCGCGGCCTGTCGCCCGGGGGCGCTCATGGCCCTGCTGGTCAAGCCCCAGTTCGAGGCGGGCAAGGTCGAGGCGAGCAAGGGAAAAGGCGTGATTTCCGATCCCGTGGTCTGGCGGCGGGTGCTCGCCGAGGTATCCACCACACTTGTCGGGCTCGGAGCGGCCATCATGGGGACCATGGTCTCGCCAATCACCGGCTCCGACGGCAATGTCGAATTCATCGTGGTCGGTCGGACTCCGGGGGGCACCGATCCGATCTCCGGTCGGGCGGCGCTCTCGGTGGCCGGGGTGTCGATGGTTCTCGACGAACTGATCGCGTCGATCACCCCCGATGTGGTCGACGATCCGGACAGTGACTGAGATGGCAACGATCGCCTTCGTCATCCATCATGATCGCCCCGAAGCCGCACTCGTGGCCGCGGAGACCGTGACCTGGCTCGAATCGCTCGGGCACGGAGCCTGTCTGCCTGCGGATGATGCCGCCCGCATCGGCCTCGATGCACTCGGGGTCACCGACGGCGATCTCGCCACCGGTTCCGATGTGGTCGTGAGTCTCGGAGGCGACGGAACGATGCTGCGTGCGGTGGCGCTCGTCGCCGAGCACGACGTGCCGGTCATCGGCGTGAACTTCGGCCAGCTCGGATACCTCACCGACGTCGAACCCGACGGGCTCCGCGTCGCCCTCGAACGTTTTCTGGCCGGCGATTACACGATCGAGGAGCGCATGCTCCTCGACGTACGCGTCGAATCCCCGTCGGGTTCGGTCACCGAGGAGCATTCGTTCGCCCTCAACGAGGCCGTTCTCGAGAAGACCTCAAGTGGCAACACCGTTCGCCTCGACGTCGACCTCGATGGAACCCGGTTCACTCCCTATGCCGCCGACGGCCTGATCGTCGCCACCCCGACCGGTTCGACCGCCTATGCCTTCTCCGCCCGGGGGCCGATCGTCGAGCCGACCCATCGTGCGGTTCTCCTCACACCGGTTTCGCCCCACATGTTGTTCGATCGAACGCTCGTGCTCGACGCCGACGCTGTCGTCAGACTCGAGGTCTCCGGGCATCGACCTGCGGCCCTTGTCGTCGACGGGCGGCCCCTCGGCGAGTTGCAACCCGGTGACGTCGTGCACTGCCGGGCCGCTGCCCATGTGGCGCAACTGGTGATGTTCGGACCCCGCGATTTCCATGCGATCCTCAAGGCCAAATTCGGTCTGGCGGACAGGTGACGGCATCATGACCGCGAACGACCGGAACAAATGCTGACCGAACTGCGCGTCCGCGATCTGGGTGTGATCGCCGAGATCACGCTCGCCTTCGGTCCGGGCATGACGTCGGTGACCGGCGAGACCGGTGCGGGTAAGACCCTTGTGGTGACAGCGATCGAACTGCTCGTCGGGGGGCGGTCCGACGTCGGAATGGTCAGGCCTGGGGCGAAAGAGGCCACGATCGAAGGCCGGTTCGTCGTGGGCGACGAAGAAGTCGTCCTGCGCCGGGTGGTGCCCGCCTCCGGTCGTTCCAGGGGCTACATCGACGGGCATCTCGCCACATTGGCCGAGCTGGGCCAGCGGGGTGCCGCGCTGGTCGACCTTCATGGCCAGCACGATCACCAGTCGCTCCTGACCCCCTCGATCCAACGCCAGGCCCTCGATCGATTCGGGGGCATCGATCTCGAGCCTCTCCGGATTGTGCGCAAGCAGATTGCCGCCATCGACGGTCGACTGGCGGCACTCGGAGGCGATGACCGCGAGCGGGCCCGTGAAATGGACCTGCTCCGGTTCCAGGTCGACGAACTCGTCGGCGCCGGGCTTGCGTCGGCCGACGAGGACGACGAGCTCCGTGCCGAATCGGAGATCCTTGCCGACGCTTCGGGACACCGGGAGGCGGCCGGAGCTGCCGTCGACGCGTTGTCCGAAGAGGGAGGCGCCGCCGATGCCCTCGCCATCGCCCTTGCCGCCATCGGGGACAGGCCCCCGTTCGTCGAGGTCGCCGGTCGTCTGCACGGTGTGGTCGCGGAACTCAACGACGTGGCCGCCGAGATCCGCCACATGGGCGAACGGATCGACAGCGATCCCGAGCGTCTGGCTGCCATCGGCGAGCGGCGTCGGCTTCTTCAGGACCTGCGCCGCAAGTACGGCGAGTCTGTTGCCGACGTGATTGCGTGGCGCGACAGCGCCCTGGGTCGTCTGGAGGAACTCGAAGGGCGCGACGAGATCGCGGCCGCCCTCGATGCGGAGCGTCGGACGGCGTTGGCCAAACTCGCCGAGCTCGAAGCGAAGGTCCTGGCCGCACGATCCGGAGCGGCCCCGAGACTCGCCGCTGCCGTCCAGTCGCAGCTCCCTGATCTTGCGCTGGCCAAGGCGAGGGTCGAGATCGAGGTGGGCGGGATCGCCGGGCGCGATGTGAGCTTCCGGTTCGCCGCCAATCCGGGGATGCCCCTCCAGCCCTTGGCAAAGGTGGCGTCCGGTGGCGAGCTCGCCCGTGCAATGTTGGCCCTGCGCCTCGTCCTCACCGAGGGCCCGCCACTGCTCGTGTTCGACGAGGTCGACGCCGGGATCGGTGGAGCGGCCGCCGTTGCCGTGGGTCGATCGCTGGCGGCGATCGGCGCCGATCATCAGGTGCTTGTCGTGACCCACCTGGCCCAGGTTGCAGCATGGGCCCACGCCCACGTCGTCGTGGACAAGTCGGTGATCGACGGACTCACCGTGACGACGGTGTCGACCGTCGACGACGAGGATCGCATCACCGAACTCGCCCGGATGCTTTCCGGTACTCCCGGGTCGGCCACCGCACGCGACCATGCCCGCGAGTTGCTCGCCGACGCCCGTCCCTGACGGCGCAGCGGTCGGCGCGGAGCCAATGACGTCGGCAACGGTCACAGGTCACGACCAGATCCGCCGACGAGTGCGCAAACGACCGCTATGGTGTGATCCCGACGTGGTAACCGGCGCCGGGAGATGCAAACGATGACCAAACACATCTTCGTTACAGGCGGTGTCGCTTCGTCGCTTGGCAAAGGCATCACCGCTTCCTCGCTTGGCCGACTGTTGAAGAGTCGTGGCCTGCGGGTGACGATGCAGAAGCTCGATCCCTATCTCAACGTCGATCCCGGAACGATGAATCCGTTCGAGCACGGCGAAGTCTTCGTGACCGACGATGGCGGCGAGACCGATCTCGACCTCGGTCATTACGAGCGCTTCATCGATGAACCGTTGAGCCGCGATTCGAATGCGACGACCGGCTCGATCTACTCGGCGGTCATCGCCGCCGAGCGACGCGGTGATTATCTGGGAAAGACCGTTCAGGTCATTCCGCACATCACCGACGAGATCAAGCGGCGCATCACCCGTCTGGCCTCGGATGATCTCGATGTGGTGATCACCGAAATCGGCGGCACCGTCGGCGATATCGAGATCCTTCCCTTCCTCGAGGCGATCCGTCAGTTCCGCCTCGATGTCGGTCGCGAGAACGTCTGCTACGTGCACGTGACTCTCGTCCCGTTCATCGGCCCCGCCGGCGAACAGAAGACGAAGCCGACGCAGCATTCCGTCACGGAATTGCGCAGTCGCGGCATCCAACCCGATCTCATCGTGTGCCGGAGCGAATCGCCCCTTTCGGCCGAACTGAAACGCAAGATCTCCAATCTCTGTGATGTTCCTGTCGATGCCGTCGTGAATGCCGCCGACGCCCGCAACCTGTACGAAGTGCCGTTGATCATGCACGACGAAGGACTCGACGAAGTCGTGTGCAAGTTGTTCGGTTTCGCCGATCGTCCGATCGATCTCTCCGAGTGGGAGAATCTCGTCGAGAAGGTCGAGAACGCCCAAGCCCCCGTGAAGGTCGCACTGATCGGCAAGTATGTCTCCCTGCCGGATGCCTATCTCTCTGTCGTCGAGGCACTCAAACACGGTGGGTTCTTCCACTCGGCGAAGGTCGACATCGAATGGATCCAGGCCGAGGACGTCGTCAACCGGCTCGCCGACGGCTCGCTCGACGATTTCGACGGGATCGTAATCCCTGGTGGGTTCGGCGAGCGTGGGGTCGAAGGCAAGATCGCCGCTGCCGGATACGCCCGCGAAGCAGGTATTCCGTGTCTCGGACTGTGTCTCGGCATGCAGGTCATGACCATCGAATACGCACGCAACGCGCTCGGCCTTGTCGGCGCCAATTCGAGCGAGTTCGATTCCCAGACCCCGTTCGCGGTCATCGATCTGATGGAAACACAGCGCGATGTCACCGAAAAGGGCGGCACGATGCGTCTGGGTGCCTACGTCGCCCAGCTGGTCCCGGGCTCCAAGGTGGCCGAGGCCTACGGGACTGAAGTCGTCTCGGAGCGGCATCGTCACCGTTACGAGTTCAATCCGAAGTTCCGCAGTCGCTTCGACGGAAGCGGATTCGTCTGCTCGGGAACTTCGCCCGATGGCCGACTCGTCGAGTTCATCGAACTCGAGGACCATCCGTTCTGGGTGGGCACCCAGGCGCATCCCGAGTTCAAGAGTCGTCCGGAACGCCCGGCACCACTTTTCCGCGATTTCATCGGTGCCGCTCTCGCCCGTGCCGAGGGTCGCAATCCGCATCTGCCCGATCTCGGTGTCGAGTCGGTCGGTTCGCACGCTTCGCCCTCGGCGTGACCGGCGGCTTCAGGCACCTCGCCGACGAGGTCATTCACCGCGGGTACATCATCACGTTGGCGAGCGGCAGCTTCGAAGCGCCCGATGGAACGCGTTTCCAGCGCGACATCGTGCGTCATCCCGGAGCGGTGTCGGTCGTTCCGCTCCACGACGACGGAACGGTCACCCTTGTGCGCCAATACCGGGCGGCACTCGATTGCGAACTGCTGGAGATCCCGGCCGGCAAGCGCGACGTCGAGGGTGAACCGACGGAACTGACTGCATCGCGCGAACTTGCCGAGGAGGTCGGGTTCCGGGCCGGACGACTCGAACTTCTTGCCGAGTTCGTCAACTCCGCCGGGTTCACCGACGAACGATCATGGGTGTACCTCGGGCGCGATCTCGAAAGCGTTCCGCTCGATCGGCAGGGCATCGAGGAGCAGCACCTCAGGGTGGAACGGTTCCCTCTCGCCGAAGTTCCGGCAATGATCGCCGATGGCCGTCTCATCGATGCGAAATCGATCATCGGTCTGACGCTCGCGATGCAACGCCTCGGGGTCGGCGGTGTCTGACGAGATCCGGTTGCCACTCGATGTCGAGGATTTCCTCACATGGCTGGCAGCGGAGCGGGGGAGATCCTCGAACACGCTCGTCGCCTATCGACGGGATCTCACCAGTTACTGGGCGTGGCTCGTCGAACGTGGAGAGAGCCTCGACGATGTGACCGGCAGCGACCTCGACGCCTACGTCGGTCATCTACGAGAGCGGGGTCTCGCTCCCTCGTCGGTCAAGCGGGCGCTGGTGGCAGTGCGATCGCTGCACCGTTTCCGCTCGGAGGAGGGTCTCGCCGAATCGGACCCGTCGGCCTCGATCGAGACGCCCCGCGTGCCGGCCGGACTGCCGAAGGCCCTGACGGAATCGGAGATCGACGGGTTGCTCGCACAGGTCATCGGCGACGACCCGGTTTCGCTCCGCGACCGGGCTGTCCTCGAAGTGCTCTACGGGACGGGGGCGCGCATCTCGGAGGTCTGCACCCTCGGGATCGGTGACGTCGACCTCGACGGCGGCTTGTTGCGACTCTTCGGCAAGGGTTCGAAAGAACGCGTAGTGCCGCTGGGACGCTGGGCCCGCGTCGCTCTGGCGGCATGGCTCGGCGATGGGGGAAGGTCCACGATGGAACCGGTGCAGTGGGCCAGACGGGGGGACGCAGATGCGGTATTCCTGAATCAGCGTGGAGGGCGTCTCGGGCGTCAGGGAGCGTGGGCGATCGTGCGCAAATATGGCGATGCCGCCGGTCTCGGAGAGCGACTCACACCCCATGTCCTGCGCCATTCCTGCGCCACCCACATGCTCGATCACGGTGCGGACATCAGGGCGGTGCAGGAACTGCTTGGTCACGCATCGATCACGACGACACAGGTGTACACGATGGTCTCGAACGAGAGGCTTTTCGCCGCTTACGACGCGGCACACCCGCGGGCGAAGGCCTCACGCCGCTAGATTCTGGGCATGACAGACGCGGAGTCACCCAACGAAGCCCTGAACGATCTGCACGAGCGTGTCTCGGATCAGATCGAGGAACTCGAGTCGCGCACGACCACTCCCGATACCGACGCCAGCTTCGCCGATACGGCACAGGTGACAGCGGAACTGGATGAACAGCGTTCACTAACCGCCGAACTGCGCGAACTCCTCGACGATGTCGAACGTGCTCTCGCCCGACTCGACGACGGAACGTACGGCACCTGTGAGGTCTGCGGCGTCGAGATCGGCGACGAGCGTCTCGCCGAGTTGCCGGCAACGCGTTTCTGCATCCAGCACGCAGCCTGACGAGGAACGCCTTGGCGTCGATCGTTCATCTTGCGGGCCGGTTCTTCGGCAGCCTCCGTCCCGGGGGGCCGCCGCGAACGGAAGTCGATGTGGTGCGGACCGAATTGGGTCCGGCCGAGTTCGAGATCTGGTCGGGCATGTCGGGCCCCGACCGTCGGCACTCCGTCGGTGTCGCAGCGCGCGTCCGCGGCATCCTGGGTCCGGATGCGGATCGCTCCGTGATGGCCGCGGCGCTTCTCCATGATTCGGGCAAGGTCGATTCGGGGCTGCGCACCCCCGGCCGGGTGGTGGCCACCGTGATGGCGGGTCTGGTGAAGCACGACGAGACGACGATCCGACGATGGGCCGTCGGCGGCGGCTACCGGCGCCGAATCGGTCTCTATCTGCTTCATCCCGAACGGGGGGCCGAGCACCTCGAATCCGCCGGAAGCGATCCGCTCACGGTGGCGTGGACGCTCCAGCATCACCTCCCACGAGCCGACTGCACCCTTGATCAGCGGCTGGCCGATGCGCTTCGCGTGGCTGACAACGACTGAAATCAGGTCCTACCGTGGTGTTTCTCCGGTGGCACCATTCTCGACAGTCGGGGGTCTACCGTTGTTTGGGTCCTCGGGCGGGTGATCCTCATCTGTCCGGACACAAACCACCATGATCACGCTCGAGAACGTCACCAAGACCTACAAGAACTCGACCATCGCCCTGCGCGATGCGAATGTCGAAATCGCCAAAGGCGAGTTCGTCTTCCTTGTCGGCGCCTCCGGTTCCGGAAAGTCGACGTTCATCCGGTTGCTCAACAAGTCGGAAACTCCCGACGAGGGGCACATCTACGTGGCCGGAAAAGACATCGGTCAACTTTCGAACTGGAAAGTTCCGTTTCTGCGCCGCAACATCGGTTGTGTCTTCCAGGACTTCAAGCTTCTTCCGACAAAGACCGTTTCGGAGAACGTCGCCTTTGCTCTCGAGGTGATCGGCCGACCGCGCAGCGTCATCGACGCGCAGGTGCCGGCCATCCTCGACCTGGTGGGTCTCGCCCACAAAGCCGAAAGCTTTCCCGACGAACTTTCCGGTGGCGAGCAGCAGCGGGTCTCGGTGGCCCGGGCCTTCGTCAATCGGCCACTGATCCTCCTCGCCGATGAACCCACGGGAAATCTCGATCCGGCCACGTCGGTCGGGATCATGCGACTTCTCGATCGAATCAACAAGACGGGTACGACCGTCGTCATGGCGACCCACGACCGCGGCATCGTCGACACGATGCGTCGCCGGGTCATCGAACTCGACCGGGGATCGATCGTGCGCGATCAGGCCCGCGGCGTCTACGAGTAGGACGAGGACACCCCCATGCCAATCAAAGTCGATTATGTCGTCCGCGAGACCACCTCGAATCTCGGACGGAACATCACGATCACCCTCGCGTCGATCATCACCGTTGCGGTTTCGCTGGCACTTGTCGGAGCGTCGCTGATGTTGCGCACCGGCGTCGAAAATGCGACCGCCCGCTGGCAGGGCGGTATCGAATTCGTCGTCTTCCTGCGGGCCGATGCCAGCCAGACCCAGATCGATGCGGTCCAGAACGAACTGAACTCGAGTCCCGAGGTCGACAGCTACCAGTTCGTGAACAAGGAAGAGGCCTACGCCGAGTTCAAGCGACTGTTCGCCGATTCACCGGAACTTGTGGACAGCCTCGACGCCGGTGATCTACCGCCCTCGTTCCGGGTGGAGCCAGTGAACAAGGAAGTCGACGCGGTCGATTCGCTCGGATCCCAGTTCACCAAGAGTCCGGGCGTCGAAAGGGTGGTGTTCGCCTCGAAGACCATTCGATTGATCCAGCAACTCTCGAGTCGGCTGACGGTCGGTATCTTCGTCGTCGCCGCCTTCCTTCTCGGAGCGGCCGGCCTTCTGATCCTCAACACGATCCGGATGGCGATGTTCGCCCGTCGCCGCGAGATCGAGGTCATGAAGCTCGTCGGTGCCACGAACTGGTTCATCCGCGTGCCGTTCATGGTCGAGGGCCTGGTCCAGGGGTTGGTCGGAGCGTTCCTCGCCATCGTCGCACTGGCGGCATTCAAACCGTTCTTCCAGAAATGGCTTCCCAACCCGGAGGACATTCCCCTCGTCAGCGGATTCACCGTGGGTGGGGGAGAGATGACATTCATCTTCGTGACGCTCGGCGTCGTCGGAATCCTCATCGGTGCCATCGGTGCCGGCGTGGCTGTGTCCCGCTTCCTCGACGTCTAGTCCCGGCATCGGATCCGGCCCGCAGAAGCGGGATCAGTCGATGACGGCGTTGTGCTGCAGGTCAAGAAGTCCGGTGGCGACGTCGTAGATGAAGCCGCCGATGATGACTCCGACCGGCAGGTACGGATAGCTGCGAACGATCTCGACGTCCCCGGCGAGGGCCGCGGCTTGATCGCCGATCAGGTGGAAGTCCACGCCTTCGGGATCGCTCCCTGTCGTGTCGAGAACCTTCTTGCGCAGATCCGGAAGCGTGATCTTGGCCGCTCCGCAATCGGTGTGCTGGATGATGGCGATGCGCTCCACCTCGAGCTGATTCACGGACTTCACGAGTGATCGCAGGACGTCGGGGGTGATGCGGGCTCCGGCATTGCGCAGCACATGGATATCTCCGACCTCGAGGCCGAGAATCGCCAGGGGATCGATCCGACAGTCCATGCAGGTGACCACGGCAAGACGCTGACGCGGAATCGCTCCGGGCGTGCCCGTTCCGAACGATGCTGCGTAAGCGATGTTTGCGTCGATGAGGTCAGTGAAAGCATTCACGGTTGTAGATCGTAGGGGCGGAACGAGTGGCCCTCGGACGGCGGCGGTCGATTCCCCGGCGGTCGATTCCGATATTGTCCCGGGCCATGGGATGGTCCGACGTCTTCGCTTCGGTCGACGTGGCCAATGGTCAAGTCGTCGCAATCGAATCCGAATCCGTCGAGATCGTTCTGTGGAGGACCGCTTCGGGCGAACTGGCTGCGTGCGACGCTCGGTGCCCCCACCAGTGGGCCCATCTGGCCACGGCCGGAGCCGTCGACGGTGACGAACTCGTCTGTCTGAGCCACTTCTGGCGTTTCGCCACCGATGGTGCCGGATCGAA
>CAEZUP010000047.1_pt1 | contig 15635 bp, 12 predicted proteins | sample 7264511 | NCBI WGS metagenome assembly CAEZUP01 (sample SAMEA6813833, study PRJEB35770) | uncultured Microthrixaceae bacterium | biome: Freshwater; feature: Freshwater reservoir; material: water | place: Czech Republic | collected 2016-04-20 | depth 0.5m m
CCGGGCAACCCGACAAGGCCCGAACCAGTTACCGGGGAACCTCCTATCTGGTGGCCGGCGTCCCCATTCCCGAACTCGGCGCCGAATACTTCGAAGGCGTCTCGCTCGGCGACGTGCAGCGGACCCTCGACGGGCTCACGCTGGCGCTGCTCGTGGCATCGGCCCTCACCACCGTCGGTGGCGGACTGGTGGGGTTCTGGGCCAGCCGTCGAGTCTTCGCTCCACTGCTCAATGTCGGCAAGGCCGCCGAAGCAATCGCGGGCGGGCGACTCGACACCCGTCTTCCCGTCGGCGGCGATCCCGATCTCGATCTCATCGCCGCACCATTCAACGAGATGGCCCAGGCCCTCGAGGACCGGATCGAACGCGATGCCCGTTTCGCCTCGGAGGTCAGCCACGAACTCCGCTCCCCGCTCATGACACTCGCGGCGACCGTCGAAGTTCTCGAGAACACGCGCGACGAACTCCCCGAACGCTCGCGCACCGCCCTCGGACTCCTCTCGGCCGACGTCGACAGGCTCCAGCAACTCGTCGAGGACCTGCTCGAAATCTCCCGCTTCGACGTGGGTGCCATCAAGCTGAACCTTGAAGAAGTCATGGCCATCGAAATGGTCATCCAGGCCGTGAGCGTCCTCGGCGGTGGCGGCGTTCCTGTCCGTTACGACCCGGAGGTCGCCGAAACCGTGGTGCGCGTCGACAAACGGCGGATGGGCCGGGTCATCGCCAACCTTCTCGACAACGCCGATCGATATGCCGGTGGCGCCACCGCAGTCACCATCGACCGCCTCGACGGAATGGTCCAGGTCGCCGTGGAGGACAGAGGCGATGGCGTCGCCGAATCCGACAGGGAAATCATCTTCGATCGCTTCTCCCGGGGCGGCGAGGGCGGCAACCGATCCACCGACAGCGGCGTCGGTCTCGGTCTGGCTCTCGTCGACGAACACGTTCGCCTGCACGGCGGGCGCGTGTGGGTCGAAGACCGACTCGATGGCGAGGCCGGAGCGCGTTTCGTGGTCGAGTTGCCGATCGTCGAACCCCCGAAGGACGAATCCGATTCGGGCATCGATCTGCCGCTCTAGATCGGCAGGTTGCCCGTCGCGAACCGGGTGCTTCCGTGATCCCGCCAGGACGCGATCGTGCGCTGCGCGATCCGCATCTGATGGATCTCGTCGGCGCCATCGGCGAACCGGGCCCAGCGCGCCTGCTGATACATGTGCGCCAGCGGCGTATCGGTCGAGTAGCCGAGCGCTCCATGCACCTGGATGGATCGGTCGATGATCCGATTCAGCGAATTGGCGACAAAGTGCTTGGCCATCGACACCTCGGCGGTGAAGTCCTCACCGCGGTCGATCTTGTACGCCGCGTGCAGGACCATGAGCTTGCACTGGTAGAGCTCCATCGCCGAATCCGCGATGAGCCACTGGATCCCCTGCTTCTCGGCGAGAACCGAACCGTGGGAATACCGTGTGAGTGAGCGGTCCACCATCATGTCCAGCGCCACCTCCGCCTGTGCGATCCAGCGCATGCAGTGCGCAAGACGGGCGGGGCCGAGTCGATACTGACCGAGGCGATGACCCTGCCCCCGCCCGCCGAGCAGGTTGGCATCGGCGACGCGCAGGTCTTCGATGACGATCTCCGAGTGGCCGGTCGAACCGTGCATCGTCTCGATCTGGCGAACCTCGTTCCACCCCTCGGTCGGGATGTCGACGATGAAGGCCGTGTTCGCCGCCTGGGGAAGATCGGGATCATCCTCCGTGCGGGCGATCAGGATCGCGAAGTTCGCCCGGTGTGCATTCGAGATGAACCACTTGTGGCCGTTGATGACCCACTCGTCGCCGTCGGACACGGCATGGGTCTGGATCAACGTCGGATCCGATCCCGCAACTTCCGGCTCCGTCATCGCGAAACATGACCAGACCCGTCCCTCGCACAGCGGTCGCAGATACTTCTCCTTCTGCGCGTCGGTCCCCCAGTGGAGCAACGTGTGCATGTTGCCCTCGTCGGGCGCCTGACAATTGAGGACCCAGGGACCGAGACGTGTGCGTCCCGACTCGGCCTGGACCATCGCGAGTTCGACGTGCCCGAGACCCATGCCGCCCCATTCGACCGGCATGTGCGGGAGCCACAGGCCGAGCTCCTGCGCCTGACTGCGCAGGGCGAGCAGTTCGGCCACGTAGGCCCGTCGATCGGTTTCGGCGACCTTGTCCGCTTCGAGTCGCCGTTCCGCCGGAGCAACGACATCGGCGATGAATGATCGGACCTTCCCCCGGATCTCCTCGAGTTCGGGCGACAGGCTGAAATCGATGCTCATGCGTGCAGTCTGCCCGAGTGTCGTAATGTCCGCTCTTCATGGGAGTCGTTCTTGCCCTCGATGCCGGCACGACCGGCGTGCGAGCAATCGCATTCGACGTGACCGGGCTTCCGGTCGCCTCGGCGTACCGCGAGTTTCCCCAGTACTTTCCGCGGCCCGGTTGGGTCGAACACGATCCCGACGAGATCTGGAATGCCCTCTGTGTCGTGATGGGAGATGTCGCCCGTTCCCTCGGCGAACTCGGCGAGTCGATCGCGGCAATCGGCATCACCGACCAGCGCGAAACCGTCGTCGCCTGGGATCGCTCGACCGGCGATCCCCTGCATCGAGCGATCGTCTGGCAGGACCGCAGGACAGCAGATCTCTGCGACGACCTTCGGGCACGAGGGGCACTCGACCGGATCCGCCACGCGACCGGACTCGTGCTCGATCCGTACTTCTCCGGCACCAAACTCAACTGGCTATTCACCGAGGGAGGCGTGGTGCCCACCCCGGATGTCGCCGTGGGCACGATCGACTCCTGGCTGCTCTGGAAATTGACGGACGGCGCCGTCCACGCCACCGATACGACCAATGCAAGCAGAACGATGCTGCTCGACATTCGCACGGGCCAATGGTCTGCGGAACTGTGCGACCTCCTCGGAGTTCCCGCCCATGTGCTGCCGGAAGTGAAACCTTCCAGCGGACGTTTCGGGTCGACCGCCGCCTCGTGCCTGCTCGGCCCGGGAATCCCGATCAGCGGTGTCGCCGGAGATCAGCAGGCCTCCCTGTTCGGCCAGGCCTGCTTCACTCCCGGCATGGCGAAGAACACCTACGGAACGGGCAGTTTCATTCTGATGAATGTGGGCACCAGTTGTCCGGAGCCGGTCGACGGATTGCTCACCACGATCGCGTGGTCTCTCCCCCGTTCCGACGGCATGATCGAGACGACGTACGCCTACGAAGGTGCGATCTTCGCCACGGGAGCGACCGTGCAATGGCTCCGCGACGGACTCGGCGTCATCGGGACGTCCGGCGAAGTCACGGCTCTCGCCGAATCGGTTCCCGATGCGGATGGCGTCGTGATCGTTCCCGCCTTCGCCGGGCTCGGAAGCCCCTGGTGGGATCCCCATGCGAGGGGCACGGTGCTCGGCATCACGCGCGGAACGACGTCCGCCCATCTCGCACGGGCGACTCTCGAGGCCATGGCCTTCCAGACCCGCGATGTTGTCGATGCCATGGCCAACGCAGCCGGGTTCCAACTCGACTCGCTGCGCGCCGACGGGGGTGCCGCCAGCGATTTCGTCCTCCAGTTGCAGGCCGATCAGATCGGGGTCTCCGTCAGCCGACCGGTCGTCTCCGAGACAACCGCTCTCGGCGCCGCGTATCTCGCCGGACTGGCCGAGGGCTTCTGGGGTTCGCTCGACGACATTTCGAAGAACTGGGCGCTCGATCGAACCTTCGTCCCGGCCGGGGATCGCGCCCGGTCCGAAGAAGGCCACCAACGATGGCTCCGGGCCGTCGAACGAACCCGAGGCTGGACTACCGACTTGTAGACGGGTGTTGTGCCCGGGAAGCAAACGTCGTCAGTTCGCGAAATCGTGTGTCGACGATACGGGCCAACGCCGCTGCCTGCCTCCGTTCTCTCGAGCGGAAAGCCTGACCGTCGCGGCCGAGTACGAGTGCTTTGCGGGCGGCCGGCAACGGCGCCCACGCCACATCGTCGGGACCCTTCGGTCCGTCGACGACCCGGGCCGAACTCTGCGAGCCACCCACGAATGCGGTGATCCAGGCAACCGGCGGAGCATCGCCCGTCGCCACGATCAGTTCATCCGAATCGAGATCGATGACCGCTCCCCACGTCGCGCCCACCGTCCGCACCGCGTGAGTGCACAGTTCGGTGATCGCATCTTCGGCCGTGGGTGCACCGACGAGGATCGCCGCTGTTTCGAGGGCATCGACGCGGGGATCGTGCAGCGCGTCGGCGGCGAGACGGATGTCCTCGACATCCACCCCGTCGACCTGATGGATCTCGGCGAGAAGGAGATCGACAAGATCCGGACTCGGCATCTCCACCACGAGCTCGTCGATCGCACGCCCCGCACCGCGCTCGAGGATGTCGATTCCTGCGACATCACCGCCGACGGCGCCGATACGACTCGCGAGTGCACCGAGCGCCCCCGGGCGATCGGGCATCCAGACACGGAGGATGTAGGTCGTCTTCATGAAGTTCACGGTAGGGATCCACCGTGAACAGGATGTTTCGTCGGGGAAACAGCCCGGAGAACCCTGGGGGCTTTCCGATCAGGATTCGAGACGGGTGAGTGCCTTGCGAAGGTTCCGGACCGCCTGCTGGGTCCTCTGCTCGTTCTCGATGAGGGCGAACCGGACGAAACCGTCTCCGCCCGGACCGAATCCGACACCGGGAGACACCGCCACGTTGGCTTCCTTCACCAGATATGACGCGAATTCGATCGACTTCATGTCGCTGTACTGCTCGGGGATCGGAGCCCAGACGAACATCGTTCCCTTGGGCGGTTCGATGTTCCAACCGATCCTCTGCAGTCCGCCACAGAGCGTGTCGCGGCGGTTCTGATAGACCTCGTTGACCTCGAGCGGGAAGTCTCGGGCCTCGTTCAGCGTCACGGTCGCGGCGATCTGGATCGGCTGGAATGTTCCGTAATCGAGATAGCTCTTGAGCTTCGCGAGAGCGGCGATGACGTCCGGTCGGCCGAGCATGAACGCTACGCGCCATCCTGCCATCGAGAACGACTTCGTCATCGAGTACAGCTCGACAGCTACTTCCTTCGCCCCCTCCGCCTGAAGGATCGACGGGGGTCGGTATCCGTCGAATCCAATCTCGGCGTAGGCGTTGTCGTGAACCACGACAACATCGTGCTCACGGGCGAAATCGACAACCTTCTGCATGAATTCGAGGTCAACGCAGGTCGTCGTCGGGTTGTGAGGAAAGGACATGACAATGACGCGCGGCTTCGGCCAGGAGTACTCCCACGCCTCGCGCAGATTGTCGAAGAAGTCGGTACCTGTCCCGAGGGGAACCTCGCGGATATCCGCTCCGGCGAACAACGGACCGTAGATGTGGATCGGATACGACGGCGACGGCACGAGAGCGGCATCACCGGGCTGAAGCAAGGTCCACATCAGGTGAGAGAAGCCTTCTTTGGCTCCGATGGTGTTGATGACTTCCGTGTCGGGATCAAGATCCACATCGAAGCGAAACTTGTAATAGTCGGCGATCGCCTGGCGAAGGTTCGGAATGCCGCGGCTCGACGAATAGCGATGGTTGCGGGTGTTGTGGGCCGCTTCGGTCAGTTTCTCGACGGCGATGTCGGGAGACGGAAGATCGGGATTGCCGAAACCGAGATCGATCACATCCGCACCGGAGCGACGAGCCTCGACCTTCAACGAATCGATGATCGTGAAGACATATGGAGGCAGCGATGTGATCCGGCGGAATTCCATTCGGCGAGGCTACCTTCGCACCCACTGCGGTCAGGACACCCGAGCGACGGTCTGCCGCTCCGCCTAGGAGCCCAGCGTTCTGCCCCCGCAGGCGAGAAGCGCCGCTCCGACCGCCCCGGCCCTCGATCCGAGTGTCGCCACCTCGATTCCGGTTCCTGTCCTGGCCCGACCTCCCAGCACGAGTTCGCGGAAATGGGCCCGGGTCTGTTCGAGATAGAGATCGGCGCTATCCGCGAGTCCTCCACCGAGGAGCAGGACTTCGGGATCGAGAAGGTTGGCCAGATTCGCCAATCCCGCGGCCAACCACCAGGAGAATTCCCCGAGGACGTCGAGCGCACCCTGATCACCGTCCCGGGCTGCTGCGGAAACCAGTTCGCCATCGATCGATCCCGCCTCGCCACCCGCCCGTTCGAGCAGACCGGGAGCCAGGCCCCCGAGGGCGGCCCGGGATCCGAGCCAACCCAGCCCCGATCCCGAAGCGAAGCGCTCCCAGCACCCGAACCGACCGCAAGTGCACTTCGGTCCCGAGGGATCCACGAGCATGTGTCCCGGTTCACCGGCGAAACCGTGGGCTCCCCGCACGAGCTCGCCGCCGCGGACGATCCCCCCGCCGATACCCGTCCCGAGCGTCACGAGCATCATGTCGCCCATGCCCCGGCCCGCTCCGAGCGTCGCCTCGGCCCACGCGGCACAACTCGCGTCGTTCTCGACCGCCACCTGGAAGCCGAGGATGGCCTCGAGGCGCGACTTCACGTCGACGTCGATCGCGCACTGCAGATTTGGCGCCGCCCGAAGGATTCCCGTCGAGTCGACTATCCCGGGCAACCCGAGTCCGACAGCGGGGACCGCGGGCTCCGGGTTCCCCGCGACACCATCGGCTCCCTCCCGCACGACCGCGACGATGTCGGCAAGAGCGGAAACAACCGCTTCCACCGAATCCGGGGTTTCGGCGCGGGACTCGAAGAGGATCGTCGAATCGGACGGGTCGAAGGCCAGAGCGAGGATCTTCGTTCCGCCCACGTCGATACCGATGGAAAGTTCGTTCACGGATGCATCAATAGCGCAGAAGCGCCCCGATGGACCCGAGTACGTCGAGATCGGCACTCCCCGTGCAGATCTCGATGGTGGCACCCTCGAGCAATGCGACATCGATCGCGTCGCCGATCACATCATCGAGATGGGTCATCGTCTGGCCGTCGACCGGACATTTGGGACCGAGTGCAGCCAGCGCGCCGCACGCGCACTGCCAGCCGGTTTCGATGAAACCGGCCGACACAAGCAAGGAGGCCACCCGCCGTTCGTTGAGGGCCTGCAGTACCGGAGCCAGACCGGCGATGCCCTTGTTTCCGGAACCGACCGCGTCGCGCAGACGGTTGACCGCGTCAGCCTCGCGTGCCGCCTCGATGACGTGCTCGACGTCGCGCGCTGCCGCGGCGATCTCCGTCTCCGAGGAAGAAACGCCGGCGTGAATCCGCTGCGCCAAGCGCTCTCTCACATACGGATGGAGAACAGGTTCGATCGCGGCGTAGACATCGTCGGTGGCCCCGATCGTCAGCCGGCCGAATCCCCGATCCTGGAGATAACGGAACGCGACCTCCGCCGAGTGCCGAAGATGTTGCAATGCCAGTTCATCGACATGATTGCGTTCGCGTTCGCGAGTTCCGCGGCTCGCGTCATCGCGCCGGTCGTAATCGCGCGGGAGTGCCTCGAACAGTTCGGTGCGGTCGACCACTTCGCCGAAATGGAACACGAACATCCGAGCCATCTGACGATCGACGAGCAAGACACCCAGTGGTTCGAGTTCGTGCACGAGAGCCTCGAGAGGCCCGACCGCCGGCGATTGGTTCACGGAGATTCGGCTGGAAACCGGAACGGGCAGCGACAGCACCTCCCACAGTCCCCCGGCCACATTCGAGAAAATCGCCAACCCCCGGACACCGTGGCGATCGATACCGGCCTTGACGTGCTTCGAGATCCGTTCGAAGTCTGCGCTCAGGTCGAGTTCCGGATGGGCGGCCGCGACCTGCTTCATCAGGGAACTCATCCGCAGTTCGTAATCCTGCGGGCGTACCTGTCTGCGCCCGTCCACATCGAGATAACAGCTCACGACTGGACCTTCCGCGCTTTTGAAACCTGCCAGTTCCTTGATCGCGGCTTCGGTGATCACGGGCATGCGGCCTCCTGCTGTTGCGGGATATGTACCGCAAGCGTATGCCCGCCTGAAGCCGCGCGCTCAGGGACTTTTGTCAGTTCCTCCGACCGCAGACCGCGGTCAGTCGTCTTCGACGGGTCGCGGCGAACCCTCGACCCGGGCTTTCAGCTCCGACAGAGCGGTCTTGATGATCCGCCCTTCGGCACGACGCTTCACAAACCCCGGAATCGGGTAGACGAGATCGATCGCCAACTCGTAGACGACCTCGGTCGAGGAACCGTCGCCGATGGGCGAGAGCACATAGGCGCCATCGAGTTCACGAGGAAGATCGCCACTCACGAGGCCCCAACCGAGACGATTCGGCGCATCGGTGTAGTCGTAGCGGAGTTGGTAGGTCGTGCTGCGACCCATGGCGGCGGCGCGGAACTCCACGACCGTCGCCCGGCCCTCGGAATCGGTTTCGATGACGTCGACCTCTTTGAGATCTCCCGCCCATTCCGGGTAGGCGGCAAAGTCGACGAGTGTCGCGAAACAGCGCTCGACCGGCGCTTCGATCGTTGTCTGTTCTCTGGCCTGCTCGGACATCAGATGCCTCCCGGCGCAGGACCCATGCCCTTGCCGAGCGAAACACTAGTCCTTCGAATGGCCTTTTCCCGGAGGATTCGAGGCCCTGTGCGCCCGGCGATCGGCATCGCGGCGTCCGGTTCGGGTCGGTTCAGGAGCACGCTCGGGAAAGGTTCCGTAGGCGGCAACCCACAGCCCCGTGAGCCCCAGCGCCCACATGGGAGCAAGCACCCCGAAGGCAAGGGCGGTGTAGAGATGCACCCAAGCCACCGCCATCGAGATGGCGATCTGGGCGGTGAGGGAGATCATGAGGATGAGTTGCACGCGTGCCGGTGCGGTCCCCGACGCGAAGAACAGACCCCCGACACCGATGGATTCGGTCCGGCTCCGGTCGATGGCCCGCAGGAATGCCAGGCCGAAAACGATTGTCCCCACCACGAATTCGAGCGTGGCGACCGCAACATAGATACCGGTGAACACTCCCTCGAAGATCGCAGCCAAAAGACCGGTGAAGCCCAACAGGAACGTTCCTCCGACCACGAGCCGCAGGATGCCGGCCCCCTCGAGCGGTGGTGTGTTGTCGGCTGATTCGGTCACGGGTTCATTCCGAGTCTCTCGAGTGATGCGTGCAGCTCGGCCGCAAGCCTGTCATAGGTGAACGCAGATTCCGCACGCAGCCGGCCGGCCCGGCCGAATGCCGATCGCAGTTCGGTATCTTCGAGCAACCGGTCGAGAGCGGCAACAACCTCTCCGACGTCCTTGGGCTGTTGCACGACCACACCGGTCACACCATCCTCGACGGCTTCCGCCGATCCTCCACTGCGGCCGGCCACAGAGGCGACGCCGGCCGCCGCCGCCTCGAGGAACACGATCCCAAATCCCTCCTGCTCGAGTCCGCCCCAACGATCGCGGCACAACATCGCGAAGACATCGCATGATGAGAGCAACGAAGAGAGATCGTCGTCGTCGACACGACCGAGGAACCTGACCGGACTCCCGAGGCGACGGGCCCTCCGTTCGAGACGTTGACGATCCCGGCCGGAGCCGGCAAGCACGATCTGCAATCCCGGGTGACGCTCGGCCAACACCGCTCCCGCCTCGATCAGTACATCGAAGCCCTTGCGGGGAACCAGTCTGCTCAGTCCAAGGATGATCGGGGCATCGGGGTCGAGGCCGAGACCAATGCGGGCGATGCGACGATCATCGAGGCCGAGCGGAGTGAAACGATGCGGATCGACACCCGGCGGAATGATCACCGTGGGCAGATCGCGCCCTGCGCAACGACGGGCTTCGGCCGCCGGGTACCCGCCGGCGGCGATCACGACCTGCGCTCCCCGCAGAACCCCGCCCAGCATTCTGCCGAGCACGGGCAGTCGCCCGGGAACGGTCACTTCCGCACCATGGAGAACGACGCCGTAGGGATGCTCGAGCCACGGGCCGATGATGCCCAGAGGAACAGCGGGGTCGAGCAGAACGAGATCGGCACCGACTTCCGTGGCGAGCGCGTCGACGCGCCTTGCCAGGGCCTTGGTCGGAAGCAGGACCCGCGCCCGATCGCGTTCGATCCGGATGGGCTGTTGCGCGTCGAACGACGCCGATCCCTCGTGCGGCGTCGTCAGCACCGTCGTCGAATCGGCAGGCAGTCGACGCCACAGTTCCCAGAGATAGGACTGGATGCCACCGACCTTCGGTGGAAAATCGTTGGTCACGAGAAGGTGCTTCATGCGCCGGCCAGACCGACGGAAACCGACCGCTCATCGAGGCGATCGAGTGCCCAGCAGGCGTGTTCGGCGAGCATCTCGTCGTCGGACGCGGCGAAGGCTGCGATTTTCGAACGGATGGTTCCGTCGGAAGGATCGGCGACGTTGCCGAGTGCGATCAACGCGTTTCGGCGCAGGTACCGCGGGTCGCGTTTGGGGATGTACCAACGACCGTGACGTTCGATCAGTTCGGCATCGTCCGAATCGAGAAGCGACATGAGTCCGACCCACGCACCGTCGGGGGCGACGGGGATCGCACCTTGAGAGCCCCGTCTGCTCGGCGGACACACTTCCTGACAGTCGTCGCATCCGTAGATCCGGTCACCGAGAGCGACCCGATGTTCGATCGGGAACGAGCCCGGGGCCTGCACCAACCACGCGAGGCAGCGACGGGCATCCACGACCCCCGGGGCGATGATCGCCCCGGTCGGACAACCGTCCAGGCAGCGACGACATGATCCGCAGCCGTCGGGGACCGGTTCGGATTCTGCGAACGGGGCATCGGTGACGATCGCACCGAGAACGACCCAGCTGCCATGGCCCGGCACAAGGATGTTCGCGTTGTGTCCGAACCATCCGATGCCGGCCCGCTGTGCGGCGGCGCGATCCACGAGTCCGTTGTCGTCGATCACCACTCGGGCTGCGAAACCCACTGCCCGGATGCGATCGGCCACCAACTCGAGGGCTTGCCGCAGAGCACCGTAATGATCGCCTGTCGCGTAGCGGGCAACCCGACCATGGGGCGCGCCGTCGACCGGCCGATCCACATCGCCACCGGCGTAGGGCCATGCCCCGACCACCAGCGAGCGTGCCCCCGGAAGCAACCGTGCCGGATCGGTCGATCGCTTCGGATCCCGATAGGTGAACTGCATGCCACCGTGGAGACCCTCGGCCTTTCGCTGTTCGAGAATGGCGAGGGTGTCGACGAATGGTTCGACTACGGCGACCCCGAGCGCCACCAGCCCGGCGGCCAGAGCGACCGAGCGGAGATCGCCGATGGGGAGATCCTCCACAACGTCATCGCTCGGCTCGTTGTTCACGCTCCCATTGTCTCACCGGCCGGGCCTTCAACTGCAACGACCCTGCCGGCCGGGCGATCAGCCGATCCGTCGGCGATGGCGCAATTCGGGTACGAGACCGGAATCCGAAAGCATCTTGAGTGCCCGGTACTCCCCGACGTCGACGATCACGGCATCGCCGGGCTCGCGGGAGCAGATGAAGGACACCACACAGTCGGCGCAGGCCTCGGTGTGCTGCATGACGCAATCGTCGCAGTCGATCGTGAGACTGATCGCCCCGGTAGCAGTTGCAGAAGCGGAACCGGAAGCGGAACTGGAACTCTGGACAAGGGCTGGGCGCGAAGGGGAAGTTTCCATGTGGGGAAGTCTGATCCCGGGGTGTGACAGTCCCCCCGGGCACTACGGTTACTGCGTTCCACGACCTCTGGGGGAAGTCCTATGGAAGTTTCTGTCGCTGCTCCGACCGTGATCGGGCGTGTACATCGCACCGAGTCCGACGGCACCCGCGTCTTCCTGCGTCAATGCCCGCTGTGTGAGTGCATGTGCGGCCTCGAGGTTCATCTCGACGACGACGATCACGTCAAGGTCATCCGACCCGACCGCGACGACGTCTGGTCCAAGGGTTTCATCTGCCCGAAGGGAACCACCCTCGGCCGACTCCACGAGGATCCGGACCGGATCCGCGTGCCGATGATCCGCGATGGCGAGACCTGGCGCGAAGTTTCGTGGGACGAGGCCTTCGCCAAGTGTGAAGAGCTGCTCCACAAGGTTCGCAACGAACATGGCATCGAAGCCATGACCGCCTTCATCGGAAATCCGGCCGGCCATTCGTTCAGCATCAGCCGCTACGGCGCCCTGCTCATGGGTCAGGCCAACTTCCCGATGATCTATTCGGCCGGCACCGTCGACCAGTGGCCGAAGAACGTTTCGTCTGTCCTCATGTACGGGAACATGTGGAAGATCCCCACGGTGGATATCGCACACACGGACTACTGGGTCATCATGGGCGGCAACCCGCAGGCCTCCGGCGGATCGCTGCTGGCCAGTCCCGACCAACTCGCACAGATCGACGGGATCAAGGCCCGCGGTGGTCAGGTCATCGTCATCGACCCCCGTCGCACCATCACCGCCGACCACGCGAGCGAATGGCTTCCCATCCGCCCCGGCACCGATGCCGCATTCCTTCTCGCAATGTGCAACGTCATCTTCGACGAGGGCCTCTTCGATCTCGGTGCGGTCGACGGACTCGTCAATGGTGTCGACGAGGTGCGCGCCGCCTGCGCAACATTCACACCGGAGCGCGTCGCCGACTTCTGCAAGGTTCCCGCGGAGACCATTCGCCGAATCGCCCGCGATCTGGCATCCGCCGAACGAGGCGGCCTCTACGGACGCATCGGCTTGTGCAACCAGGAATTCGGAACCCTCGCCTCATGGCTTGTCGATGTGGTGAACATCGTCGCCGGGCAGTTCGACAAACTCGGCGGAATGTTGTTCGGCAAGCCGGCCGCCGACCCTCTCGTCTGGCAGGCGAACACCAACGTCATGGGCGAGCCCGAATTCGGTCGCTGGAAGAGCCGTGTACGCGGCGCACCCGAGATCCTCGGGCAGGTTCCCTGCTCGTGTCTTGCCGAGGAGATCGCCACACCGGGTGAGGGTCAGATCAAGGCTCTCATCAACATCGCCGCGAATCCCGCGCTCAGCGTGCCCGATTCACAGCATCTCGACGACGCGTTGCCGTTGCTCGACTGCATGATCGCCATCGACTGCTACATGAACGAAACGACACGACACGCCCACGTGATCCTGCCCGGGCCGTCTCCGCTCGAGTCACCCCATTTCGACGAACTCATGTGGGCATGGTCGATCGGCAATGCATCCAAGTGGAGCGATCAACTCTTCGCCACGTCGGACGACTATGTCCCCGAGTGGGAGATCATGGCGCGCCTCGGTTGGCTTTGCGCCGGCAACAACGACGCCGACTTCGATTTCGAGATGCTCGATGACGGATGGTTCACCGTCATGTGTTCCATGTACGGGCGCGATCCGGAGACCACACTTCCGCTCTACGACCACGGCGGCCCCGAGCGCATGATCGATCTACAACTCCGGATGGGTCCGTGGGGAGATCGTTATGGCGAGAACCCCGAAGGACTCAACCTCCAGAAGGTCAAGGACGCCGAGCACGGCATCGACCTCGGCCCCATGGTTCCCAACCGTGCCGCCGAAGTCATCGGAACGCCGTCAGGCAAGATCGAACTCGCACCCGAGTACATCCTCGGCGACATTCCCCGCCTCGAAGAGGCGCTCCTGCGCGATCCGGACGGCTTCGTCCTGGTCAGCCGACGAAACATCAAGTCCAAGAACACCTGGATGCACAACATCAAGGTTCTCGTGAAGGCCGGCAACCGTTGCACGCTTCTCGTACACCCCGAGGATGCCGCCCAACTCGGTCTCGTCGACGGTGCCGATGCCCGCGTCTCCAGCGAGGCCGGATCGATCGAGGTTCCCGTCGAAGTGAGTGACGAGATGATGCGCGGAGTCGTTTCGTTGCCCCATGGTTGGGGACACAACAAGACCGGCACCCGTCTTTCCGTCGCCCGGGAGCATGCAGGAGTGAATTCCAATCTGCTGGCTCCAGGTCATTTCGTGGACCAGCTTTCGGGAAACGCTGCGGTCAACGGAATCCCCGTGGAGGTTGCACCGGTCAGCGCATAGCCTTGCCGGGTGGACACATGGGTGTTTCTTGGAGTGTTGGCGGCCGCCACCGTCGCGGTCCTCGCGTTCTACGGTCGGGCGATCAGTGCCTGGACGCCTCCGGCGTCTCGAACCGACATCGTCACTGCCCAGCACTTCGTCCGCATGCGCGGCGACGAGTACGAGATCGATCTGGGTCGGGGATGGCGCGCCACCGATGACCCCGGGGCGGCCTGGCACGTCTGGTGGATTCCCGAATCCAGAGAACTCGTCGGATTGCGCACGAGTTGGCTGCCGCCGCCCCCCGGACCTGCCTACATGGGGCCGGCGTTCGGGAAGAGCGTTCTCGATCCGCATGGCATGAACCAGTTCACGGGCATGCGCGTTCTCGGCACCACCGAGACTCGCCCCTCGAAGTCCGCGTGCGACATGATGCGCCCGCTACCCGATGGTCTCGACCTGTTGTGCGGAGGAACGCACAATCAGTCGGGTCTCACCAACTGATTGCGCTGACCGTCGAGAACGAGCACATGTAGATCATGTGACCGAATCCGACGGAAGGAAACACAACCGATTGAAGCGGGCTTCCCGAATCGATCCGCCCCTTGTCCTCTCCGGTCGAGATGTCGCGCACCACCAGTTGTTCCATCCACCCGACGTTGTCGTGATGGGCGGAGAACATGAGCCCATTGGCCGGATCCAGGATCATGTGGGAAGCGTGATTCTGCTCGACGCTCCAACGGCGAGCCATCCCACCCGTGCTGTCGATGTCGAACGCCGTCATGATGCCGTTGCCGCTGTCGTAACCGACGGCGATACCGCGATCGACATCAACCAACGGAGGATTCGCAATGACGCCGCCGGAGAGTCCACAGATTTCACCAAGGGTGACCTCGCCCGAATCGAGCCCGACGCGCACGAGGTGCAGTGGAGCCTCGTTGGTGCCAACGCCCCGGAAGGTGCCTGCATAATTCTCGGCGCCGGCACCATTGTCGAGGAACCATGCTGCTCCTCCGGCCAGCACGGCATCCCAGCCGTGTGTTTGTCCCGGAATCGTCCGATAGCGAACGACGAAGTCCCCGTCGGGAACGAGGTCGGTTCCGTTCCATGACAGCCGGAAGAGAGATTCGTCTCCCACCACATAGACGTTGTTTCCGTCGGCGGACAACCGGGCGATCGAAGGTTCCGGCAGGTCGGCTGATGCGATCGTTTCGAGAGTGACCGGGTCGAGGACGAGCAGTTGTGTGCCCGGAAGCTTCTCCCCCGCTGTTTCGCCGGGGAGAAGGCCACCGAAGTCCTTGGTGACGAGGCAGCCATCGGGCAGGATGACGAAGCTGTTGTAGGGGCGATCGCGCGGCAACTGTCGTGTGGCGACAAGTTCGAGCTCCGCCGTGAGTCGATGAACGTGTCGCCCGAACGCGACGATCAGGGATCCGTCGGCATGTGCGGCGATACCACCGGGCCACCGGCGACCTCCGGGGAGGTCGTCGATCCTTGCCTGCGTCTCGAGCGTCGTCGGATCGATGCGCTCGACCCAGCAGGTCGTGCGGTCGTCGACATGATGCCCGTGGAGAAAAACCTCTCCGGGCGAGCGCAGGATGGCCATCGTGGTGCCATGGGCATCCCGGGAGACGACCTCGGCCGATTCACCCGACCAGTCGGCGAAAGCTCCG
>CAEZUP010000048.1_pt1 | contig 15407 bp, 17 predicted proteins | sample 7264511 | NCBI WGS metagenome assembly CAEZUP01 (sample SAMEA6813833, study PRJEB35770) | uncultured Microthrixaceae bacterium | biome: Freshwater; feature: Freshwater reservoir; material: water | place: Czech Republic | collected 2016-04-20 | depth 0.5m m
AAAAGGTCTGATCAGACGAGATCGGGTGTGAGATCTGTGAACTTCACGACCTCACACGTCGGCTTCTCGATGTCACCTTGTGGCAGGAAGAATCGGAAGAACATCGTTCCGAGATTCCGGCCTTCGGTATCGATCCAGTTCGCGTGACCGGGATCAGAATGGGCCAGCACCAGTGTGAAGCTTCCATCAGCGTTCAACTTGGTGTTGGCACGGTTGCGACTGACCTGGCGGTTCACGTAGTCGTACATCTGTGACCATCGGTTCCACAGACAAAGGTTGGCAAAGACACACTCGGGCCAGCGACCGCGAATCACAAGCGCCTCGTCGTCACCAATCAGATAAGGCGCCATCGAATAGGCCGCATCAAAAGCAGCGAAGGCCATGTTGCCGGGAACAATCGGTTGCGGAAGTTCGTTGGGAACGCGCGATACGAACGGGATCGGCGTGTCTTCGGAGGGAGCGATCGAGGCCACCGTCTTCTGGCTCACGTGATTGATCACGCGCTGCAGGCCGGCGGAGACCCGCTCGTCGTTCCAGCGCTCCGGCGCCGGGAGACTCTGCACCGCTTCGATGCTGATCGGGACATGAAGGGTCTGGGATGCCGACGCCGACCACGGGAACTCGAAGTAATGGCGGGTCGTGATGCGGCCGCCGTCCTCGGGGATCGCCAGCCAGTTCCGATCGGCGGGTTCGCCACCGAGACGGATCTCATAGTTGCCTTCGGCATCGACATCAATGTCGTCGTCGCGCAGTACGCCCGACGTGTGGGTCGCGTAGCCACCCTCGGCCGCACCAGCCTCCATCGTGAACGACGTGTACACGGCGCCGGCGAAGTTGCCGCGCACGAGGTACTCGCGACCCGGAGCGACGGGCGTCTCGAAGTACACGGCATCGGAGTTGTCGCCGGTGAAGCTGCGGGTGGGCGACACGATCCGGTTGAACACAGGGCGATCGGGGTCGAATTCCTGATGCGAATAGAGCGCGCTCTGCAGAATGTGCGACAGGTTGCGGAATCCTTCGGCAACATCGTCGTCGCTCATGACCGGGCCGGGTACCACCCAGTTGTCGGCCGCATCCTGCAGCACCGCCAACAATTCATTGAATTTCGCGCGCGATTGCAACTCACTCATGGTTTCCCCCTGGATCATGGAACGCTGCATCCTCGCAAACCTGAGCCGATGATGCACGCCACATCCGATCGGGATGCCGGGCTACCGTCGCTCTCGACACCCAGGGGGGACCATGACCAGCAACGACGCGCGCCTTTCCGAGGCACTCGATTACCTCGACATCCGCCGCACCCAGAACCGCTATGCCGACATCGTGACGCGACGGGCGTGGGCCGAGCTTCACGAGATCATGCGTCCGACCTGCCGGCTGGAACTGAATCTCGGCGACAGCTCGATGGCTTTCGACGGACCCGGAGCCATCGGTGACTTCATCGGCGATCAGCTCACCCAGTTCTCGTTCTTCGAGTTCGTGATCCTCAACACCGTCATCGACGTGAACGTCGAGACCGGTGTGGCCGGGGCCCGCATGTACATGCAGGAGCTGCGTCAGAACGTTTCCGACGGACGACGCACCAACGCCTACGGCGTGTACCACGACCGTTTCGAGCGCCACGACGGCAAATGGTGGATCGCCAACCGCAAATACGGATCGTTCTCCCGCACCGCCATCGACGGCCCCGAGAACGAACAGGTCGTGTTCCCGCTTCCGGAGTTCGACCTCCGCTCGCTCTGAGGCGGAACCGCCCGGTTCAGCCCCGCAGATCGATCTCGTTCCCGGCGGCATCCCGCGCCTCCACGAGACGCACCCCGGTCGGGGCTCCGCCGAGACCGAGAGCCGACAGGATCTCGAAGGCGCTGTCGGTGGCATTCGTACCCGGCGGTTGACGCAACGTCGCTCCTTCGCGGTCCTCGTCCAGCTGCCAGCCGCGACCGTCGAGAGCCGTCGCCACATTGCGCAGTCTCGACGCGCTCAGGTCGTTGAATCGCACGATGAGGACACTGCTGCCGCCGGGCTTGGCGTTGATCACCAGTCGGTGCCAACCGTCGGGAGCCGACACCGTCGCCGATCCGTCCGTCTCGTTGATGAGGACGTGGGCGCGGAGGCTGACGATCGCATCGGTGAGGATGCCGACGGCATCGAAGTCGTCGCAATCGAGTTCCAGGGGTTCGGCCATACCCAAGCCTCGCACGAGTCGGGGGCATGGCCGTAGGATTCGCGGTGTCGCGTCTTCGTCGGCACAGCACGCAGAGCGCACCGGCAAAGCACAGGGCGCCGCCATGGGGGAACCTCGGATCATGGAATCACAAACGGAACGTGACGCACCGGTCGCCATCGTCACCGGCGCGGCCCGCGGCGTTGGCGCAGCCACCGCCGCCCGGCTCGCGTTGCGGGGATACACCGTTGCCCTGATCGACATTCCCGCCGAAGCTCCGGGTCGCGTCGCTCCCGTTCCCGGTCCCTACGTTGCCGCCACCGGCTCCGATCTCGACCTTGCCGCCGCTTCGTGCGTCGGGCGGGGCCACGCCTGGGCGGCCGACGTCCGCGACGACATCGCCGTTTCCGCCGTCGTCGAGTCGGTGCTCGAACGCTTCGGGCGCATCGACGCGGTGATCGCCGCGGCCGGAGCCGTCGCCGGTGGCGCACCCATCTGGGAGACGACCAACGATGTGTGGCGATCCATGATCGAGATCAACCTCACCGGAGTGTTCAACATCGCACGGGCCACGATTCCGGCGATGCTGGCATCGCCCGAGCCCCGCAACGGTCGCTTCGTCGCCGTTGCGTCCGCGGCTGCCCATCACGGACTCCCCCAGCTCGGCGCCTACTCGGCGGCGAAACACGGTGTGGCCGGACTGGTGAAGGCCCTGGCCGCCGAACTCGGTTCCAGTGGCATCAGCGCCAACGCCGTCGCCCCCGGGTCGACCGACACCGCAATGCTGCAGGCGAGCGCGGCGATCTACGGCCTTTCCGATCCCCGGGACTTCGCCGATCAGGCTCGCATCGGGCGTCTCCTCGATCCCGACGAGATCGCGGCCACGATCGAGTGGCTGTGCACCGATGCGCCGGCCGCGCTCACCGGGAGCGTCATCGACGTCGACGGCGGATTCCGACCATGACCGGGTTCACCCGCAGTGCGGTCGATGCCATCGGATCGCGGGTTGTCGGCCGGCGCAGCGAGATCGAGGTGGTCGTCGCCGCACTCGGCGCCGATCGTCATGTCCTTCTCGAGGGTCCCCCCGGAACCGGAAAATCGTCGCTGCTGCGGGCGCTTGCCGGTGCCGCCGACACGGCCCTCGTCTTCGTGGAGGGCAATGCCGAACTCACTCCGGCACGACTTGTGGGCACCTTCGACCCCTCCCGGGTACTCGCCGACGGCTACTCACCCGACGTCTTTCTCGACGGTCCACTGATCGAAGCGCTCCGCACCGGCGCGCTGCTCTATATCGAGGAGATCAACCGCGTTCCCGAAGAGACCCTCAACGTGATCATCACGGCAATGAGTGAACGCGAGCTTCATGTGCCGCGTCTCGGTCGTGTCGAGGCAGCGCCGGGCTTCCGGGTCGTCGCGGCCATGAATCCGTTCGACGCGATCGGGACCGCCCGCATCTCGTCGGCCGTTTACGACCGGGTCTGTCGCGTTTCCATGGGATACCAGAGCGAAGCCGACGAGTTCGAGATCGTGGCCCGCGAAGCCGGCGCGACCGGCGCAGGCCCACTCGGCCGACGGGCGGTGCGCGTCGTGCGCGCGAGCCGCGAGCATCCCGATCTCCGTATCGGATCGTCCGTCCGCGGCGCCATCGACATCTCGCTCCTCGCCACCCAGCTCGCTTCGATCCGTTCCTCCTCCCCACTGGACGAATCCGTCGGTCTCGATGCCGCACTCGCCGCGCTCTCGGGGCGCATTCGGCTCCGCGAAGGCGGATCCCGTTCACCCGAGGACATCGTGCGCGGGTTGTGGGCGGCACATCCACTCGAATCCGACGAACCCGCAGGGGATGATCAGGCGGACGCTGACGCGGCACCGCAGACGTCGAGCGCCAGTCCGGGAAAAGCCTGAGCCCTCAGCCGGGCACCGGTGGGGGCACCGCCGAATCGGACGACGAGCGCACGCTCGAGGGTCAGGAAGCACAGGATGCGCTCGCCGAGGCATCGCGGCGCACCTCGTCGAGGCAGTCGCTCGCCCGCAATCCCGGGTTCGAGCAGATCTCTCCCGATGTCGGACAACTCGACGAAGCGGCATTCGACGACGCCCTGCGCGACAACCCCGATGACGCGCTCGCGCTGCTCGCCGAACTGAGCGGAGCAACCGACGAACGACTCCGAGCGCTCGCCCGGCAACTCGCCGGGCGCGTCATGGTCGATGTCGTGCGAACCGGATCGACCCGTCGGCCCGGGATCGGCCGCCTTCGTCACCGTCGTGCCGATCTCTCGACCGGTGAACTCGACATCGACCGCGGCCTCGAAGCCATCGCATCGGCGCGCGCCAGAGGAGAAGCTCCCGCCCTCGACGAACTGATGTCCCGCGAGTGGTCGAAGCCGGAGCTCGCCCTCTGCCTTGTCGTCGATCGCAGCGGCTCGATGGGTGGCGATCGATTGGCGACCGCCGCGGTTGCGGCGGCCGCGTGTCTGTGGCGGGCACCAATCGACACGAGCGTCATCGCCTTCAGCGATGACGCCTTCGTTCTTGCCGGCCAGGGCTCGGGGCGGGCCCCCGAGAATGTCGTCACCGACCTTCTCCGCCTGCGCGGCCACGGCACAACCGACCTCGCTCTCGGCCTACGGACCGCAGCAACCCAACTCGAACGGTCGCGGGCTTCCCGCAAGGTCACCATCCTCCTGTCCGATGCCCGGCCCACGGCCGGCTCCGATCCCGCGGCAGCCGCCCGCAGCCTCGATGAACTGGTCATCGTGGCTCCGGCCGATGACGATGCCGAAGCCATGGCATTCGCGGCGGCCACCGGCGCCCGATGCGTGAGCGTCGCCGGTCCGTCCTCCATTCCCGATGCCATCGGATATGCCCTGTTTGGCTAATCCCCGGAGGCACGCGATCGGTGGGATCATGGCGTCATGAGTTGGGGGCAGTTGCGCGATCGAACGTGGACCGAGGTGACGACGGATCGCCGACCTTTTCTTCTCGTCCCCATCGGGAGTTGTGAACAGCACGGGCCCCATCTACCGCTCGACACCGACACCCGGATCGCCGAGGCCATAGCCGGACGCGTTGCCGACGGAGCTCCGGGCCTCGTCGTCGGCCCGTCGGTCAACTTCGGGGCATCGGGCGAGCACGCCGGATTCGCCGGAACCCTTTCGATCGGTTCGGCGGTCCTTCACGACGTTCTCGTCGAACTCGGCCGATCGGCCGATCATTTCCGGGCGGTCGTGTTCGTCAATGGCCACGGCGGCAATATCGACGCCGTCCGATCATCGGTGGCATTGCTGCAGGGCGAGGGCCGCAACATCGACGCCTGGTCCCCGTCGATTCCCAATGGTGATGCGCACGCCGGTTTCACCGAGACGTCCCTGCTGCTCGCCATCGACCCCGACTGCGTGCACATCGATCGACTCGAGTGCGGAACCACCGCACCTCTGAGCGATCTCCTCCCCGACCTTCGCGTCGGCGGCATCCGGTCGGTTTCGACGAACGGAATCCTCGGAGATCCGCGCGCCGCCAACGCTGCGGACGGAATGGTCCTGTTCGATTCGCTCGCAGCGCAACTTCTCGCGTTCCTCTCGGAAAATGGTGAATGGTGAATTCCGGTTCGCTCGCAGGTCTGACCGTCGGCGCTGATCCCTCGCTGCGTCGTCAGGACGACGGCCGGGTGCTGATCGGCGGTTCACCGCTTTCGGTCATGCGCCTCTCGTCCGCCGGTTCGTCCCTTGTGACGCGACTCCTCGGCGGTGAGCCCGCACCGGCCGGCAACAGTGCCGGTCATCTGCTGCGCAGGCTCCTCGAAACCGGAATGGTCCATCCGCTCCCGACCGGGACACCGTTCGCGATCACCGACGTGACGGTCGTGATTCCGGTCCACGGAAGCCTCCATCCGGAGTTGTTCGACGCGATCAGGGGCGTCGCCGCCATCATCGTGGTCGACGACGCGAGTCCCGAGCCGATCAGCGTTCGGCCACACAACATCCACGGCGTTTCGGCGACGGTGATCCGCGTCGGCGACCAGCGGGGTCCGGCGACAGCGCGCAACATCGGTGCCGGCCACGTGTCGACTCCGATCACCGCATTCCTCGATGCCGATTGCGTTCCAACCGACGGTTGGCTCGAACCGCTCCTCGGTCATTTCGCGGATCCGTCCGTTGCCGTCGTTGCGCCCCGGATCGTTCCCACCGATCCTGTCGAAGATCGGCCGACGCGACTCGCTCGCTACGAGCACATCCGATCCGCACTGGATCTCGGTTCCCGTCCGGCGCGCGTCCGGGCCCGATCACGCGTCTCGTTCGTGCCGTCCGCCGCGCTCGTTGTCCGCAGCGACATCGTTCGCACACATCACGGCTTCGTTCCGTCGATGACCGTGGGCGAGGATGTCGACTTCGTCTGGAGGGTCGACGAATCCGGCCACACCGTCCGCTACGAACCGGCGGCCACGGTGGCCCATCGCCACCGGACGACGATCCGGTCCTGGGCCCGTCGCCGATTCGATTACGGCACGTCGGCTGGTCCTCTCGCCCGTCGCCATCCCGGGGCGCTCACGCCCCTCGAGACCTCCGGATGGAGCATCGCCGTCTGGGCCCTCCTCGCCACGGGTCACCTCATCGGCGCCGGAGCGGTCTTTGCCGGTACCGCCGCCCTGCTGGCCCGAAAACTGGAGTCGATCGAGAGGCCCGTTCCCGCCGCCCTTCGGCTGGCGGCTGCCGGACACCTCGGCGCCGGACGCCTTCTGGCCCAGTCGCTCGTCCGACCCTGGTGGCCGGTCACGTTGCTGCTGGCCGCGCTCGTACCATCCCGAAAGTTCCGGGCTGTTCTGCTCGGGGCTGCGCTCGCACCGGCCGTCATCGACTGGATCCGCGAGCGACCACCGCTCGATCCCGTCTCCTATGTCGCGTTTCGCGTGGCCGACGACATCGCCTACAGCACGGGCGTCTGGGTGGGCGCCGCCCGGGCGCGGACAGTCGAGCCCCTGGTTCCCGACTTCACGAGTTGGCCGAAGCCGAGCCGCTATTCGGCGCTGCGATCGTTCACCCGCGGCGAATCACTGCCGCCGCTCTGAGTCAGCCGACGTTGAGCAGATCGACGACGAACACGAGTGTTTCGCCGCCCTTGATCACGCCACCGGCACCGGCAGCGCCGTAGCCCTTGTGCGGCGGGATGGTGATGCTGCGACGACCACCGACGCGCATGCCGGCGACGCCTTCGTCCCAACCGGAGATGACCTGGCCGGCTCCGAGGCGGAAGCCGAACGTGTCGTTGCGATCCCATGAGGCGTCGAACTGCTTGCCATCGCTCCACGCCACGCCCACGTAGTGAACGGTGACGTTGGTGCCGGCAACGGCTTCGGTGCCTTCGCCGATTTCGAGATCTTCGAGTACGAGATCCGCGGGGGGTTCGCCGGCAGGGATCGTGATTGAGGGTTTGGTGTCAGCCATCGGCAGAACCTAGTTCGCCCGCTACCCGACCCGGGCCATCGCCGTGCGGTTTTTCGTCTAGCTGCGACGAAGCAACAACGCTCGCCAATCGTCCTCTGCTGCGGTCGCGGCGAGAACGAAACCGAGTGCGACAAATTCGTTCATGACCTCGTCCACCTGCTCGTCCAGCACACCACTGAGAATCAGCACGCCGTCGGCGCCGAGCGCGCCAACGATCGCCGGTGCCAGTGCGCGAAGCGTCGCGGCGCCGATGTTGGCGACGATGACGTCGTGTGCCCCCGCCTCGAGGAGACCGTCCGCGTTGACCGATGCGTCGATCTGTGCCGCGACCCCGTTGCGCTCGGCGTTTGAACGAGTGGCTTCGATCGCCGCCGGGTCCAGATCGATGGCGACGACAGCGGCGGCACCGAGTCGGGCTGCTGCCACCGCAAGAACTCCGCTACCGCAACCGATGTCGGCCACCGACGAACCCGGGGTCACCAGTGATTCGAGTTCGGCCAGACACATGCGGGTGGTCGGGTGCGAGCCGCTGCCGAAGGTGTGACCCGGATCGATCCACAGGACAAGATCGTCCGGTCCGGCGAAGTCGGGAACATCCAACCACGACGGAACCACGACCGTCCGGGCACCGGCACGCCATGGTCGGGCGAACTCCCGCCAGGCGTCGAGTCCCTCATCGCCGCGCACCGACCGGACACGCACAGGCCATCGGTCGCCGAGTTCGGCAAGCACCGGATCGACACGGCCGGCCGGAACGCCACCGAGGAGTTCGATCCGCCCGGGTTCGACGCCGGCGCGTTCCTCGACGCCGTCGACGCCACCGGACCAGAGGGCACCGGACGCCTCGTCCACCTCATCGGGTGACACGTCGACGATCACGGTGATCCAGTGACCAGTCGAATCGTCGTTTCGGGTTTCCACGGACGCGGACCGTAGGTCTCCGCCACCGGGTTTGGCGAGCCGAGGCCCGGAAGACAGCGTCAGTCGGACCCGGATCCGGCGGTCAATGCTTGACGACAGGCCTCGCAGACCGGGTACTGATAGGGATCGCGGGTCGGGATGAACCGCTCTCCGCACAAGGCGGTGATCTCTTCGCCGAGGACATACCCGCGCATCTGATCGCTCTTGCGGATGATGTGGGCAACCTTGCCGTGCTCCATGTCCGGATCCGACGGACGGGTGTCCTGACGCTCGACGGTTTCGGTCGACGACAGGCGAGCCGTCGAACGGGCGATCCCGTCGTGAATCCGTTGAGTGTCGGCGAGGACGGTGTTCATCACGAATGCAGCGTACCGCCGCAGTTCCCGATGCTCCATACGCCCTCCGGACCTGTCGGCGATCGGCCCGGATCCGGACTCAGCCCGGATTCGACCAGTGCCACGGTTCGCTGGGGAGATTCGTGAATCCGAACCGGCCGGCATTGGCGGCGAGCCAAGCGAAGGCCGGATTGCTGCGGGTGTTGATGAACGAGCCGTTGGACTGGAAGTCGACGGCGAGGCCCTGCTCGTGCATCGAGAACCCCGGGCGGGCCGTCGGCGGCGAACACGAATCGGCGGGCATCTGCCAGATCGCGTACTCGGATGTCCCGCAATTCTGACGACGCAACTGGATCTGGGCATTGATGTCCCGGTAGCCGTACCCACCGAGTCGGAATCCCGCCGACGAGGCGGCCGAAAGCAATCCGCTGAGCGAATCGGCGATGCGGGAGTTGACGGTGATTCCACCGACGGTGGTGAGCGGTGGCCGCGAGACCGAACCACCCGGTGTCGTCACCGGCGGAGTCGTGCCGCCCGACGAACCACCGGTTGAACCACCCGTCGAGGAGTCGCCGGGAGTGACCGGCGTGACGGGAACGCGGGAGACCGAATCGGCCAGCGCGGCCGCCTCGGCAGCCATCTGGGCCCCGAACGCCGCATCGAGTTTCGACAGGTACATGGCTTCGGACAGACGCTCGTCGAGACGCAGACGCACCTGGGTTGCGAACGCCGCCTGCTGATTCTTCGCCGCCGAAAGCGAGGTCAGGGCCTGTTCCGCCTCGGCCACATGGGCTTCGGCTTCGGCCTTCGCGTTCTCGGCGCGCTTCTGCTGTTCCTCGAGGCGCTGGCGGGTCGTGCGCAACTGGTCGATCGCGTCAGCGTCGCTTCCCGACTGCATCTCGATCAGGGCCCGTCGGGTTTCATCTTCCTGAGCCGACACGGCTTCGAAACGCCGGAGCAGTTCTTCGCCGGGGGGATCGAGATAGGCGGCCACCGCATACTTCGCGACTTTGGCCCGGAGGGCGGCGAGTTCCTTGTTCGTGGCCTCGGCGGCGATCTCGGCTTCGCGCGCCTCGGCGCTGCTGGCATCGGCCTGACGGCGAGCGTCGGACACGGCCGCTTCCTGACCGCGGACGTTCTCCTCGAGTGCCGCCAGGGCTGTCGAGACCTCGGCCTGACTTCCTTCGAGAGCATCGACCTGTGACGCAACCTGAGCCTGCGAGGACCGAACCGCCGCGCGCTGGGAACGGGCATCGGTGGCCGCGGCCTCCGCAGGGCCGAGGCCGAGTCCGAGCAGTGCCGTCGCCAGACCCATGATCACGCCCGCGACGATTGCTCGGGTGCCGGTGGTGCGTGCTCGACAGGGAATACGACTCATGGATCCTCAGACAAAGCTGTCAGAGGAAGGCCCCGGATTCCGCCCGTAAGCAATCGTTACCCTACCGCACAGCCCTCGGACGGGGTCAACCCCCCGTTCAGGAGACCGGAGGAGAGGTCTTCTCCGGTTGCCAGACGCCCTCGGCCATGTAGTCGGAGGCCGGGAATTCATGGAGCCAGACCCGGATCGACGGCAGTGAGGCCCCGATCGACGTGTGGACCGCGTCGGTCACGGCGGCCAGCAGGGCCTTCTTCTGTTCAGGGGTGCGGCCTTCGAGCAGGTTGATCTGGATCAGCGGCATGTGGTCTCCGATGGGAAGGAGCGCCGCCGACGGCGAGCACCCGGTTTCGAAACGGCCTGTTGCCGCAAGGTGAGGATACTTCCGGCCCCCGCCTAGGGTTCTCGGCCATGGCAAAGAAACCGGGCAAGCGAAACACTCCGGCACCCCGTCGCACCCCGGCACCCCAACGGGTCCGGTCGCGGCGATTCCGGTCGATCATCTTCGTCTGGGTCTTCATCGCCGTGTTCGTCATCGGCCCGGTCTTCCTCGGCAATTACCTCTTCGTGGTTCCGGCCATCGGTTTCACCGTTGCCGGGATCGCCACCATGCGCCTCGCCCGATCACCCGACGGCCCCGACGCCGAGACGCTCGGACCCGATGCCCTCGCGGGGGCAACGAAAGATGCCCCGGTCGAGGTTCACGCAACCTGGTCGGTCGGTACTCAGGGGCACCTGCGCAATCAGGAGCGCGGCGTCATCCGTGTGGCTGATCGCAGGATCAGTTTCATCGCCGACGACGGCGAGCCCCGATTCGATGCGGCGATCAACAAGACCGTGCTCGCCTCGAAACCCGGTTTCTGGCGCCCCCAACTCGACCTCGAACTGGGCGGATCGACGCACAGCCTGCGTTTCTTTCCGCTCTGGGATCTCGGGGCGACGACGGTCGGGCCGATCGTGGCCGGAGAGTGGTACGACCAACTCGCCGAACTCGGCGCGAAGTCCTGACGATGCCCACGCGCGAGCCGGACACCAATCGAACTCGAGTGCGGGCGCGGGCCCGGCGGAACATGGTCCTTCTGGTGTGGTGGGCGATCACGATTCTCGGACTGTTCGCCCTTTCGATCGGCGGCCCCTGGATCCTCGTCATTCCGGTCGGTGTGATCGGAATCCTCGTGGCCAGCAACACGATCGCCGTCGTGCGTCAGACCGGCCCCGAACACTCTGCACTCGAGCCGGGCCGACTCCAGCGGGCCGATCGGGAGAACGATCCGGTCGCCGTTGCCGCGTCACGGGCACCCCGACGGGGCGCGAACGACAAGGCCCGTCGACAGGGAACCCTCTCCTACGGCCGCGGCCGTCTCACCTTCGTGGTCCACGGGCAACAGGGTCGAGCCGATCGGTCTGGTCCCCCCGACCAGACCGGCGATCAGTTGATCCTCGATGCCGTTCCCGCCGAACTCGTTCTCGGCATGCGCCCGACATGGCTGCGGCCGACTCTCGACATCTCCGACAACGATGTGCATCACGTCATCGACTTCAGCCTTCCGAGCGACTTGGGTTCCGGAGGTGTCGGATCCGTCGTGGCCGCAGCCTGGTTCGACCAACTTGTCGAGCGGGGAGCGAAGATCGCACCCCGATAGCGAGATCGGGGTCTCCACGCGTGCAACCATTGACCCGTGTCCCTCCCCCCCGCTGACCCGTCATTGCTGGATGCCGCCGTCGAGATGACCCGCGAGGCGGGAAAGCTCACCCTCCAGTGGTTCGATCGTCATGATCTCGCCATCGATCGCAAAGGTGACGGCACACCCGTCACCGAGGCCGACCGGGCCGCCGAACGCCTCATCCGCGAGCGGATCGCGGCGATCGCTCCGGACGACACCATCCTCGGAGAAGAAGAGGAAGATCACCCGGGATCGAGCGGTCGCACGTGGATCATCGATCCCATCGACGGGACGAAAGCGTTCACGCGCGGCGTGCCGCTCTATTCGAACCTTCTCGCCATCGTCGACGAGCACGGTCCCCTGATCGGCGTGATCGGACTGCCGGCGCTCGACATGATCGTGTACGCGGGCCGCGGCCTCGGGTGTCATCGCAACGGCGAACGGGTCCGCGTGAGCAACCGTTCCGAGCCCACCGATTGCGTTCTGAGCACGAGCGGATTCACCAACTGGCCCGAGCAGTCGCTGCTCGGCGTCAAGCGGGCCGGGTTCCAGATGCGGACGTGGGGCGACGGTTACGGCTACGCGATGGTTGCGTGCGGAACGCTCGATGCAATGGTCGATCCCGAGGTTTCGCTCTGGGACATCGCACCCATGCCGGTGATCCTCAGCGAAGCGGGTGGTCGTTTCACCGGAACCGACGGGTCCGACGCCGAACTGGTTCCCGGAGCGAAAGCCTCCGGCGTTGCATCGAACGGGATCATCCACGATGCCGTTCTGCGCGCGTTGATCGCCGACTGAACCCGGTCGGTCGCTGCGTCACTCAGGATTCGTCATCGTCATGGCACACGGTGTGATCGTGCCCATGCGCGTGGTGATGCGGATCGTCGATCAACACGGCACCACCTTCGAGTCGGAGAAGTCGACCGCCATACGCACTCGCAAGATGTTCGGTTGTCAGGACTTCGGCCGGCGTGCCGGCGGCGACAACCCGACCGGCGAGCAACAGGACGTGATCGGTGTCGGCCGCCTCGGAAAGATCGTGGGTCGTCATGACAACAGTGCGACCCGCGGCGCGTTCTTCGGCCACGACGTCGAGGATCCGCTGTCGACTGACCAGATCGAGACCCGTGACCGGTTCGTCGAGGAGCAGCAGTTCCGCTTTCTGTGCGAGACCCTGAGCCACGAACACCCGTTGCCGCTGTCCCCCCGACAACTCGCCGAGATGGCGCGAGACGAGCGGTCCGATCTCGAGTCGGTCGATGGCTTCGTCCACGATTGCGCGATCGGATGGCCGGAGACGCCCGAGCATTCCGCGATCGGCGAATCGGCCCATGGTCACCACTTCGCGGACCGTCACCGGCAACTGCTCGTTGACCTTGGCCGATTGCAGCACGTATGCGACCCGGCGTCTCGCCTTGACCGGATCCTGACCCAGAACACTCAACGATCCGGACTGAACGGGGAGCAGACCGACGATCGCGTTGAGCAGACTCGATTTTCCGGCACCGTTCGGACCTACGAGCGAGGTCACCGCACCGGCGGGAAGGCAGAATTCGCAATCGGCCAGAACCGGATGCCGGCCGTACGCGAGATGGATGCCGATTCCTTCGACAGCACACGCCACCGGCGGCGCTGCTGCCGCATCGGGCGAAGAGACAGGGAATACGCTTCCTGTCCGCTGGTTGTTCTCGGTCACCCCCCCAGTCTTGCCGACGAACCTCCGACAGACGAACGACATCGAGCGGGAACCAGAACGGTTCCGGCCACGACCAAGAAGACCGTGAGCCCCGTGGTCCCCCGAACAGGTTCTCCCTCGTGACGAAACGACGGTTCCTCCGACTTCCCCTCGCCCTCGCGGCTGTTGTCGTCGTTCTGCACGCAGGTACCGGCGTTGCGGCGGCACATGCCAATCTCGTTGCAACCAATCCCGGGGATGGTTCGTCGGTGGCGACATCACCGGTCGAGGTCGACGCCACGTTCAGCGAATCGATCTCGATCGATCTCGGCGGGCTCAGTGTCCGCGACATCGACGGGACCCGGGTCGACGACGGAGCCAGTCGGGTCGATACCACCGGCCGGACCGTTGCCACCCGACTCCGACCCGATCTCCCCGACGGGACCTATGTCGCCACCTATCGGGTCCTGTCGGCCGACGGGCATCCGGTCAGCGGGTCGTTCCTGTTCGGGATCGGTACCGACGCGATCGATGCCGCCGCCGGCCGGGGCGGCACGTCCTCCGACCGGGGGTGGGAGATCGCGGGCGCCGTCGCGCGGTTCCTCATGTATCTCGGAGCCCTGCTCGCCGCCGGCCTCGCGTTCTTTCTGGCCTTTCTCCACGATCAGCGGGCCGACCGATGGAAACTCGTACCGGTGGTGCGCGTCGCCGCCGTGCTCGGACTGCTCGGATCGGTCGGGGTGATCGTCGTGCAGGCCGCCCTGCTCACCGGTCGCGGTCTCGGATCGGTGGCGGAGTCCGGCGTTCTGAAGAGTGTTCTCGGGGAGCGACTCGGTTGGTCCATCGTCGTTCTCCTCCTCGGTTTGGCCGCCGTCCACCTTTCGACAAACACGACCCGGCTGTTTCTGGCCCGGAGCCTCGCCCTCTGTGGCGGTCTCGCCGTCACCGTCTCGTTCTCGCTGTGGGGTCACGCCGTCGAGGCCCCGTCCCCGTGGCTGGCCGTGGGAGCCAACGTGGTCCACACCACAGCGGCCGCCCTCTGGTTCGGTGGACTCGTCGGACTGGCCATGGTTCTGCGCCGGAGATCCCCCCAACCCGTCGCTTCGACGGCACGGATACTCGGCCGATTCTCGGAGATGGCGGCCGTCACGGTCCTCGCTCTCGCCGCCGCCGGCATCACCATGACCTGGATCGAAACCGGTGGCTCGGTGTCGGCTCTGACCGGAACGACCTACGGACGGCTCGTCCTCGCCAAGATCGCCATCACCCTCGGGATCGTGGCCATCGCCGCCTTCAACAGATATCGCCTCGTGCCGTCGCTCACCGCTCCGGTCGCCGCCGGGGTCGACCCCGATATCGAACCCGGTGACAACCGCGCAGCAGACCCCCTGCTCTGGGCCCGACTCACCCGAACCGCGAGATTCGAGGCTCTCGCGCTGATTGCGGTTCTCGGGTTCACCGCCGTTCTCGTCAATGTCACTCCCGCCCGGACCGAACAGGCATCGGCGCCGGTGACGGTTTCGCTCTCACAACCGGTGGCGACCGGTTCGGTGGCGCTGGAGGTTTCTCCCGCCCGGGCCGGTGTCAACACCATGGTCGTTCAGTACACCGGAGTGGACGGTCAGCCTGTCGATGTTGCCAACAGCCTCACCGTCGAGTTCTCCCTTCCTTCCGCCCAACTCGGGCCGATAACCCGTCAGGTGATCAAATCCGGACCCGGACGCTTCATCCTCGAAGGCCCCGAACTTTCACTGCGGGGTGCCTGGGACGTAACACTGAAGGTTCGCACCGGAGATTTCACCCAAGAGCAGTCAAGTTTCCAGGTACCCATC
>CAEZUP010000049.1_pt1 | contig 15173 bp, 10 predicted proteins | sample 7264511 | NCBI WGS metagenome assembly CAEZUP01 (sample SAMEA6813833, study PRJEB35770) | uncultured Microthrixaceae bacterium | biome: Freshwater; feature: Freshwater reservoir; material: water | place: Czech Republic | collected 2016-04-20 | depth 0.5m m
ACTGGGGGAGGTCGATCCGGCACCAACTATCTGCTCGTCGGCATCGATTCACGCGAGGGGATCGTCGCCGATGACCCCAACTCGGGAGCGTTCATCGCCGACGAAGTGACGGGCTCGCGCACCGACACGATCATGGTTCTCCATATGGACGGTTCGGACACGAGCCTGGCCTCGATACCTCGGGATCTCTGGGTCAAAGATCCCGCTTCCGGTCAGATGGGGCGCATCAATTCGACCTTCGCTGCCGGTCCCGCCAATCTCGTCAAGGCGGTGGAGGGACTCGGGATTCCCGTCGATCACTATGCCGAGATCAACTTCGGCGGTTTCGCATCGATCGTCGACGCTGTTGGCGGAATCACCGTCGATTTTCCGAATCCGGCACGAGACGATCATTCGGGACTGTCGATAGTGAAGGCAGGGCCGAACACCCTCGACGGCACCGCCGCTCTGGCGTTCGTGCGCAGTCGCTATTACGAAGAACTCGTCAACGGGCAATGGCGAACCGATCCGACTGCAGACATCGGAAGGACCGAGCGTCAGCGAGACTTCCTTGCTGCGCTGACCAAGTCTCTCGCCAACGAGAGGAACCCGATCGCCCTCATGAGGGTTCCATCGGCGCTCGGCGCCGGATTGCGCCTCGACACCACTGTCTCGTACCCGGAGGCACTGCGGTTGGCGTGGACCATGAAGGATGCAACGCTCACCCCGGTGGCGATTCCGGTTACGCCCAGGCAGACATCCGGCGGCGCATCCGTCCTCGAACTGGAGAACGGATCGTCGGCAGTCATCGCTGCGCTGGCCTCCTGAGGGAGCGGTCAGTCGGAGATGCAGATGAGCACGTGATCGGGCTTGTTCGCTGCCGCTTCGAGGACCTCGAACATGTTTTCGACCACTGGTACGAGTTCCGGATGTTCACGGAACAGGCGAGGGTTCAGACGTCGCATGCGATCGAGAGCCGCTGTCGAATCATCGAAATCGAGCCAGCCCTTGTGGCCCCATCCGAATTGCACGAGGAGTCGATCGATCACGCGGCCATCGAGATGGCGCTCGGCGAGGGTAACGAGTTCGCGTCCGCGGGCCAGACGTCGGGCCTCGGTGGCATGCCATCCCAACAGCGGCAGTCCTCGGCGAACGGCATCGGGAGAGCGAAGGGAGCGGGTCGGGATCAGATGGGGGACCATGAGCACCCGGTACCAGTCGACGAGATGCGCATCCTCACAGGAGCGTGACCATTCCTCGGGACCGGCGACCGTGAGCAACTCGAGATACGAACGCGCCAGAGGATCCTGACTGTCCCATATGCGCATCGCCCGATCGCGCAGAGCCACGAGTTCTCCGGAACCGAGCAGAAGTGCTTCGAACTCCCGGTGAAACTCGATCGTGTCGAGCATCCACGATCTACTGGTCACTCCCACGGTCGCCCTCCCGAACAAGCTGTTTCATAAAGTGTCGCGGGAAACGGCAGCCGGATCGCGGATGGGTCAGCCCAGAGTTTGGAGCTCCTCCAGGAGGGCATCCATGACCGGTGCGAACGGTGGAGGAGGGGCAGCCTCGATGGAGTCCATCGTGCAGAAAACGTCAGTGCCGAATGCCCGCCCCTGAAGGGTCATGAGGACCGAACAACTGGGACCCCCTTCGAACCGCACGATCACCTCGAGTATCCCGAGAGACCTGTCGATGTATCCGATGCCGCCGAGCCTCGACGAGGCTTCAAGAAGGAGAGCGAAGGCTTCATCGGGGGGAGCCTCGATCGACAGCGTGTCAACCGATTCGACAGCCACGGCCGCACCCGACCCGCTGCGGCGCGACGCCGCCAGGTCCCGAGATGCAGCGAGGTCGATCGAATCATCCGGCGGAGAAACGGGCGGAGGTACGGGAACGAAACCGCGTTGTTCGACCACCAGCCGGATCGTCGTGAAGGCGTCGTTCAGCAGCGCGGTCGCTCTACCGGCTTCGTCGACGCCGACGTCATCGGCCCGGACATCCGGGTGCGTGATTCTCAACCTGTCGCGATAGACCACGCGCACTTCTGCCAGCGTCATCCCCGGCTTCACTCCGAGAATCGACACAGCATCGTCGAGTTCCATGTTCCTCAGGGGGCGAGCGGAGATTTTGCGGCGACGGCCTGCGTGGATGACCGTGCTTCGAAATCGGTGGCTATCACGAGCAACATCGTGGAGGATCCGTCGCAAGGAAGTGAACCGTTCTGAACGACGAGCTCCTGACCTTCCACGGGGTTGATCGCTGTCTGCTCGCCACCGGCGATGAGGGTCATGACGCGGATGGACGGCACGGTTGCCACCTCGGAGGTGACGGTGACGATGGCGCGACCGTCGACACAAGCGTCCGCGACAGAGGCACGGACGCCCTTGATCACGGGGCTTCCTTCGGCGGCCATTCCCGTGGACGAACCCATTGAATGAAGTGGCGCTGTAGTCGTGGGGGAGACCCCGGAATCCGGAATCGTGGAAGGGGCCTGTGTCGTCGGAGAACTTCCAGTCGACGAACCCGAGCACGAGCTGGCGAGCACCGCGAAGCAGATTGTCAGAGCGAATGCTCCGGTCCGGAGGAATCGAGTTTTCGTCATGGAGTCACCTTTCCGGTGGCGTCAGAACAGAAGAAAGCACCGAGCAGACGACTGAAGAGAGGCGGGTCGAGAGAGCCGCACATTTCGCGGGCCGAGTGCATCGACAGTTGCGCCACTCCGATGTCGACTGTCCGCACGCCGAGTCGGGAGGCGGTGACCGGGCCGATGGTGGAGCCGCAGGGAAGATCTCCGCGCGTCACGAAGTGCTGAAGGGGAATATCCAGGCTTCGGGCAAGTGCCTCCACTTCGGCAGCCCCCTGGGCATCGGTCGCATAGCGCATGTTGGCGTTGAATTTGAGAACGGGACCGGCGTTCACCCTGATCTGATGATCGGGTTCGTGGCGTTGCGGATAGTTCGGATGGGTTGCGTGCGCGCCATCGGCGGAGATGCACATGGAATCGGCGAGCGCTGCGAACCACTGATCACGCGAGAGTCCCGCGGCCACAGCGACCCGTTCGAGAATGGTGGCGAGCAGCGAACCGGCGGCACCGCTCTGCGACTCGCTGCCGACCTCTTCATGATCGAAGACGGCGAGTACGGGAACTCCCGAGTCGGTTCCCGTTCCGCAGGCGCCGAGGAAGGCGCGGAGACCGGCATGGCACGAGAGTTGATTGTCGATCCGCGGGGCGGCGAAGAGTGTTCTGTCTGCGCCGACCAGACTTGGTGGCGTCAGGTCGTGGAGCATGAGGTCCATGGCCAGGATGGATGCTGGATCGAGGTCCTGTCGTTCAGCGACCCATCCGAGGAGGTCCCCGTTCTCCGAGGTGCCGGTTCCCCAGATCGGAACGATGTGCTGCTGGGGATCGAGCCTCAATCCGTCGGTGTTGATCGAGCGGTCGAGATGGATCGCCAATTGGGGTACTCGTGCGATCGGCTCGTCGATGTGGACGAGAACGGGTTCCGGGCGGCCCGACGCCGATTCGACCATGACCCGACCGGAGAGCCCGAGGTCCCTGTCGAGCCACGAGTTGAGCAGGACGCCCCCGTAGACCTCGACGCCGAGTTGTCGGAAACCCGATCCGTCGCGGTCCGGACGGGGTCGGATACGCAGATTCGGGGAATCGCCATGAGCTCCCACGATCCGGAATCCCCGCGAGGGTCCGTGACCGGCGCCGGAATCCCATGCCACGACGGAGCCCCCGCGGATCAGGAAATGGCGTCCGGGTTCGGTGGGCCAGGGCTCGGACTCATCGACAATCCGGAACGATTCGGCTTCGAGTCGTCGACGGATCGATTCGACGACATGAAGCGGTGAGGGCGACGCAGCAATGAACCCGGCGAGATCTTCCATGTAGCCGTCGGCAGGGATCGGCTCGGCATACGAATCCTCGGGACGGGGCATTTCCGGACTGTACCGGGCCTCGCCCGGGAATTCGCAGTCATGTCACCCCCGATACGGCCCAGCGCCCTTCCCTCAACGGGATCGGGGGTCCGGGCCGCCCGGCGGATTCGGTCCAGAACTGGCCGGAACAGGCCGATTCGATGTAGGTTCATGACCCACCCCAGGGCCAGCGTCGTCTCTGTGGTGCGTGTAGTTCTCCTGCGGCCTTCACCCCCCGGTGGCCGCCTCACGCAAGCCAGGTAGACGTATGCAGCTGTCCCGTCCCGCCGGTTTCCCGGTGGCGCAAGGTCTCTACGACCCCCGATTCGAACATGACGCCTGCGGCGTCAGCTTCGTCGTGAACATGAAGGGCAAGCGGAGCCACGAGATCGTCCGCATGGGCATCGGCGCTCTGTGCAACATGGATCATCGAGGCGCGGCAGGCGCCGAGGTCAACACCGGCGATGGTGCCGGCATCCTGATCCAGATCCCCGACACATTTTTCCGCGAGGTCGTCGATTTCGACCTTCCGTCGGTCGGTCATTACGCGACGGGTCTTGCATTCCTGCCCCGCGACGATGCCGACATGTCGAAGGCCAAGGCCTCCATCGAGGCGATCTTCGCGTCCGAGGGCCTCGATGTTCTCGGATGGCGTCAGGTTCCGGTCGACGATTCGATGATCGGCTCGCAGGCGGCTCGGGTCGAGCCGTCGTTCTGGCAGCCGTTCGTATCGGGCGCCGGACTCGAAGACACCGCTCTCGAGCGTCGGGTCTACGTCGCGCGCAAGCGGATCGAGAACGAACTCGGAGTTCTCGGTGAAGGCGGCGTGTACTTCCCGTCCCTCTCGTCGCGGACATTCGTCTACAAGGGGATGCTGACAACGGGTCAGCTTCCCGAGTTCTTCCTCGATCTTGTCGATGAGCGCGTCGACTCCGCCCTGGCGCTGGTCCACTCGCGCTTTTCGACCAACACCTTTCCGTCATGGCCGCTTGCCCATCCGTTCCGTTATGTCGCGCACAACGGCGAGATCAACACGGTTCAGGGCAACCGCAACTGGATGAAGGCACGCGAGGCGCTGCTCCAGTCCGACCTGCTCGATGGCGACATCGACCGGATCTTCCCCATCTGCACCCCGGGTGCCTCGGATTCGGCAACGTTCGACGAAGTTCTCGAACTGCTGCACATGGGCGGCTACTCGCTGCCCCACGCCGTACTCATGATGATTCCCGAGGCTTGGGAGCACCACGCCGCGATGCCGAAGGCGAAGCGCGACTTCTACCGCTATCACGCATCGCTCATGGAGCCGTGGGACGGACCTGCTTCCATCGCCTTCACCGACGGTTCGGTGATCGGCGCCGTTCTCGATCGAAACGGACTTCGTCCCTCCCGTTACTGGGTGACCGCCGACGATCTTGTGATCATGGCATCGGAAGTCGGCGTGATCGACATCCCTTCCGAGCGCGTCGTGAGCAAGGGTCGACTTCAGCCGGGTCGGATGTTCCTCGTGGACACCACGGCGGGCCGAATCATCGGAGACGACGAGGTCAAGTCGGGACTCGCCGACCAACTTCCCTACGGTGAATGGCTCGACGACAATCAGGTCTCGATCGATTCGATCGCTGTTTCCGCGAGTCCCCAGCTCCCGCATGAGGCCGTTCTGCATCGGCAGCAGGTCTTCGGTTACACGTCCGAGGAGATGAAGATCATCCTCGATCCGATGGCGCGCTCGGGACTCGAGCCGCTCGGCTCGATGGGTACCGACACTCCGATTGCCGTTCTGTCGGACCGTCCACGTCTGCTGTTCGATTACTTCGCCCAACTCTTCGCGCAGGTGACGAATCCTCCGCTCGATGCGATCCGCGAAGAACTCGTCACCGCCCTCGGTGGCACACTCGGACCGGAGAGCAATCTGCTCGATCCGACTCCTGGTTCGTGTCGGCAGTTGTTCATCCCGCAGCCGATCCTCTCCAACGACGATCTCCGCAAGATCATCACCATTGCGGAGCATCCCGATACCGCCGATTTCAAGACGGTCGTTCTTTCGTGCCTCTACCCGGTCACCACCGGGGGAGAGGGACTGGCGAAGGCGATCGACCACGTCTGCCATCTGGCGTCGGAAGCGATCAAGGACGGCGCAACGATCCTCGTTCTCTCCGATCGCGGATCGGATGCCGAAATGGCTCCCATCCCGTCGTTGTTGTTCACCGCAGCAGTCCATCACCATCTCATCCGCGAGAAGACGCGTACTCGTGTCGGCCTCGTCGTCGAGACCGGCGAAGCGAGAGAGGTGCACCACATGTGTCTCCTCATCGGTTACGGAGCCGGAGCAGTCAACCCGTATCTCGCATTCGAAACCATCGAGGACCGAATCTCCGAAGGCGCAACCGATTACCGCGATCCGGTCAAGGCTGTCGCCAATTACGTCAAGGCGTCGAGCAAGGGTGTGCTGAAGGTGATGTCGAAGATGGGCATCTCCACGGTGGCGTCCTACACGGGTGCACAGATTTTCGAGGCCGTCGGTCTTTCCCGGACACTCGTCGACAGCTACTTCGTCGGCACCGTCAGCCGTCTCGGGGGCATCGAACTCGAGCAACTGGCCACCGAGATCTCGATGCGCCACAGACTCGCCTATCCCGCGAATCCCACCGAGCGGGCCCATCGCTCTCTCGAGGTTGGCGGCGAATACCAGTGGCGCCGCGAAGGCGAGTATCACCTGTTCAACCCGGAGACGGTCTACAAGCTCCAGCATTCGACCAGGAGCGGGCGCTATGACGTCTTCAAGGAATACACGTCCAGAGTCGACGATCAGGCGAAACACCTCGCCACGTTGCGAGGCCTCTTCGCATTCAAGTCAGAGCGCACTCCCGTGCCGATCGACGAAGTTGAATCGATCGAAGCGATAGTCCGGAGGTTCTCCACCGGCGCGATGTCCTACGGATCGATCTCGGCCGAGGCGCACGAAACTCTGGCCATCGCCATGAACCGGATCGGCGGCAAGTCGAACACCGGTGAAGGCGGCGAGGATCCCGAGCGTTTCATCCCGATGCCCAACGGCGATTCGAAGCGTTCCGCCATCAAGCAGGTTGCATCCGGTCGTTTCGGAGTCACCAGCGACTATCTCGTGAACGCGGATGATCTGCAGATCAAGATGGCGCAGGGAGCGAAGCCCGGTGAGGGTGGCCAGCTGCCCGGTCACAAGGTGTATCCGTGGATCGCCAAGACGCGTCATTCGACACCTGGCGTCGGGCTCATCTCTCCGCCTCCGCATCACGACATCTACTCGATCGAGGATCTTGCCCAGCTGATTCATGATCTCAAGAACGCGAACAATCAGGCGCGCGTTCACGTGAAGCTCGTTTCCGAGGTCGGCGTCGGAACCGTCGCTGCAGGTGTGTCGAAGGCGCATGCAGATGTTGTTCTCATCTCGGGTCACGACGGTGGCACCGGCGCTTCCCCGCTCACGTCCCTCAAGCACGCCGGCGCGCCATGGGAACTCGGACTTGCCGAGACCCAACAGACGCTTCTGCTCAACGGCCTGCGGGATCGCATCGTCGTGCAGGTCGACGGACAGCTGAAGACCGGACGCGACGTTGTCATCGCCGCGTTGCTCGGGGCGGAGGAGTTCGGTTTCGCCACCGCTCCTCTGGTTGTCTCCGGCTGCGTCATGATGCGGGTCTGTCATCTCGACACGTGTCCCGTGGGCGTTGCAACGCAGAATCCCGAGCTTCGAGCCCGCTTCAGCGGCAAGCCCGAGTTCGTGGTCACCTTTTTCGAATTCATCGCCGAGGAAGTACGGGAATTGCTTGCCGAACTCGGGTTCCGGACCATCGAAGAGGCGATTGGGCACGCCGAGGTCCTGGACACGCGCAGTGCGATCGACCATTGGAAGGCTGCCGGTCTCGACCTCGAACCGATCCTTCACGTTCCCGATGTCGCCGAAGGATCGAGTCTCCACAACACGGCCACACAGGACCACGGGCTCGAGCGCGCTCTCGATGTCGAACTGATTCGTCTTGCTGCACCGGCGCTCGAGCGATCCGAAGCAGTGCGGATCTCATCGCCGATCCGCAACGTCAATCGGACGGTCGGCACGATGCTCGGCTCCGAACTCACGCGACGTCACGGTGGCTCCGGCCTTGCCGACGACACCATCGTCGTCGACCTTGTCGGTTCGGCGGGTCAGAGCCTCGGTGCCTTCCTTCCGGCGGGCATCACGCTTCGCCTCGAGGGCGACGCGAACGACTATGTCGGAAAGGGCCTCTCCGGTGGTCGCATCGTGGTTCGCCCTGCGGCAAACGCCACGTTCCGTGCCGAAGACAACATCATCGCCGGCAACGTGATCCTCTACGGAGCCACCTCCGGTGAGGTGTTTCTGCGCGGGGTCGTCGGCGAAAGGTTCGGTGTCCGCAACAGTGGAGCCGTTGCCGTCGTCGAAGGCGTCGGAGACCATGCCTGTGAATACATGACGGGCGGGAGGGTCGTGGTCCTCGGTGACACCGGCCGCAACTTCGGCGCAGGTATGTCCGGCGGAATCGCCTATGTGCTCGACCGCGACGGTTCCTTCGAGTCGAAGCTGAATCCCGACATGGTCGAACTCGAGGTCCCCGACGCCGAGGAACTCGACTGGTTGGAAGACCGTGTCCGTCGTCATCTGACGGAAACAGGATCAACGGTCGCCGATGCACTTCTGGCCGATTGGGCGGGAAGCAGTTCGTCCTTCGTGAAGGTCATGCCCCGCGATTACAAGAGAGTCCTGAATGCCGAGCGCGAAGCGCTGGCCGAAGGACGCGATCCCGTCGAGGCCGTCATGGCCGCGTCGCGAATCTGAGGAGAAGCAGTAATGGGTGACAGCACAGGATTTCTAAAGCACAACCGCGAACTTCCGACCCGGCGAGAGGTCCCCGTACGCCTCACCGATTGGCGCGAGGTCTACGAGGAGTTCCCGATCGACAAGGTCCGCGATCAGGCCAGTCGATGCATGGACTGCGGTATTCCGTTCTGCAACAACGGTTGTCCCCTCGGCAACCTCATCCCGGATTGGAACGATCTCGTTTACCGGGACAATTGGCGCGACGCCATCGACCGTCTCCATGCGACGAACAACTTTCCCGAGTTCACGGGTCGCCTCTGTCCCGCTCCTTGCGAAGCTGCTTGCGTACTCGGGATCAACGCCGACCCCGTCACCATCAAGCAGGTTGAAGTCGAGATCATCGATCGCGCTTTCTCCGAGGGATGGGTCGTTCCGCAGATCGCTGCGATCCGGACCGGCAAGAAGGTTGCCGTGATCGGATCGGGACCGGCTGGTCTCGCCGCCGCACAGCAACTCACCCGAGCGGGACATTCCGTTGTCGTTCTCGAACGGGCTGACCGACCGGGCGGGCTCCTTCGTTACGGGATCCCCGAGTTCAAGATGGAGAAGCGCCATCTCGATCAGCGTCTCGATCAGATGCGAGCCGAGGGCACCGAATTCCGCTGCGACGTGAACGTCGGCGTCGACATCTCGGCGGACGAGTTGCGAGCCGAGTTCGACGCGATCGTGCTCGCCGCCGGCGCCACGGCATGGCGGGATCTCGACATTCCGGGTCGGAGCTTCAAAGGCGTTTACCAGGCAATGGAATTCCTGCCGCTGGCCAACCGCGTCCAGGAGGGTGACCTCGAAGATCATCCCCTGAACACCAAGGGCAAGCGCGTGGTCATCATCGGTGGTGGAGACACCGGCGCCGACTGCCTCGGTACGTCCCATCGCCATGGTGCCTTGTCGGTCCACCAGTTCGAGATCATGCCGCGCCCGATCGACTCGCGGCCCGAAGCGGATCCATGGCCGACATGGCCGATGATCTACCGGACCTCGTCGGCACACGAGGAGGGCGGCGAGCGCGTGTATGCGGTCAACACCCTGGAATTCCTCGGTGACGAGGACGGGAATCTCCGTGGTCTCCGTGCGGTCGAGGTTCGTTCAGAGATCGTGGATGGCCGACCGAGTTTTGTCCCCGTCGAAGGATCCGAATTCGAACTTCCGTGTGACTTCGTGTTCCTCGCCATGGGCTTCGTGGGTCCCGAGCGTTCCGGAATGGTCGAGCAGTTCGGAGTTTCCCTCGACGGCCGCGGCAACGTCGGCCGCACGGCCGACTGGGCCACGGATGTCGACGGTGTCTTCGTCGCCGGCGACATGGGACGCGGTCAGAGCCTCATCGTGTGGGCGATCGCCGAAGGTCGTTCCGCAGCTGCAGCTGTCGACATGTACCTCATGGGCGAGACGCTGCTCCCTGCACCGATCAGCCCGGACGCTGCGCCTCTCCGCTGAGGCCGGGGGCGACCGACGCCCCTTCCACCATCAACCAAGACGCGAAGGAGCCCCGCCGAGGCGGGGCTCCTTTCGTTGTCGATCCTGATGTCAGGCTGCGACCGGTTCGCCGTTCAACTGCTTGTAGGCGTAACCGACTGCGATCTCGGTCACACCGATGGCGAGTCCGCAGGTAAAGAGGTTGATGAGCACGATGACGATGGCGAAGATGACCACGTCTCCGGCGTTCTTGCTCACGAGGTCGTATGACTTCTTCAGCGAATCGGCGGGGGCCACATCCTTGTCGAGAACGTAGAAGCCGTAGAAGAGCAGGAACAACCGCACGACGAGGAAGCCGACACAGCAGAAGAACAACCCCACGAACGAGAGCAACGCCACCAATATCGATGCGATTGCGAAGGGAGCGAGACGCTCGGTCGAGAACATCAAGGCCGGATCGGGCTTGTCGCCACGGGTCACGGCGAGTGCGGCGCGGATGATTCCCGCTTCGACGAGGAATCCGACGAAGAGTCCGATGGCCATGAGCCCGAAGCCCAAGAACAGACTCAGGAAGAAACTGTCGATCGAAAAGCGGAGGATGTTGGAGATGAACTGGAAACCGATCTGCACGCCGAAGAAGATCAGCACGATGACGATCATGGAACTCAGGTTCTCGACGAACTTCGACCATCCGTAGGAAAGGGCAGCACCGACGTCGAGTCGGGGAGCGGGTGTCGGCTGCGAGGATGGGGACTGCGCCGGCGACTGTTCCGGCGGATACCACTTGCCGTCAGATGCCTGCCACCAACCGTCGCCCTGTGAAATATCACTCATCGTGACTCCTGTGTCTGTTCATCGAACGGGATGGAAAGGATCGATCTCGTTCACAATCCGATTGGGGCCAACCGTACTCGTCCGTGCGGAGCGGGGCGGTACCGTTCGTGGGTGATCAGTTACCGTCGAGTCGCAATCGTCGATTGACGTCCGTGTCCAACGCTATGAGTGGTTGGACCGTTCGGCCGCTCCGGGCCATCTGGTCGAGGACCCAGTTCTCGACGTCGGACCATCCCGAAGCCCGCGGTCCCTCCACGGACGTGTTGTAGGGCTGGCTGAACACGAGCACCGAGGCGCCTCCGGCTCGAAGGGCTTCAACGTTGTGGGGAGCGTCGTCGATGTACGCGTCGGCTTCGACCTGAGGCTTGTCGCCGAGGAAACACAGATCGCGGTAGGGGATTGAATGTTCGTCGAGCCATGCCACCGTGTCGCTCACGGCGACGGCGTGCCCCCAGTTCGTATAGAGACGATGGGTGATGAGTCGGATCCAGCAACCTGCGTCCGAGAGGCGCCAGAGTGTTTCTGCCGCACCCGGTATGACCGGCATCGTCCGGAACATGTGGTGCTCGAGAACGGCGTCGCGGTGGAGTCGTTCGAATTCTTCGCGACCGAGTCCCCACTCAACGTAATCCCAGGATTGCTGGTCCTCGAGTTCAGATTCGTCGATGCCCCTGTCCTTCGCCACAACCCGTTTGAACGCGGCCGCATGATCCCCGCAGACTCCATCCAGATCCACCCCCAGCACGAAGTCGGCCATGATCAGGGGAGGTCGGCGAGGAAGTCGAGTGATGCTTCGATGAAGCCGAAATCCTTCGGCGTTGCGAAATGGTCGACATTGCGGAGAGTCACGAGTCGCACGTCGGCCAAAGCTGCTACGAGTGGTTCGGCTGGTCCGGCGAAATCCTTGTCGCCGATGACAACAAGAACGGGGCAGGTGATGGCTGAAAGGGACTCAGTCGTCACTGGAGGTGCGTTCGTCCGACGCATGAGAGCAGCCAGCGCCGCAGGATCCTGATCGGGAGCTTCGGCCAACGTCGCGAAATAGCGCAAGGTTGGATCATCCGTGGCGGTGGCGCCCTCGATGGCGGCGGCGATCGTCTCGCCCGAGCCGGAGGACCGTTCCGTCGGGAAGAGGTTCTGACCGACGCCGGCGACGATCAACGAGCGAAAGCGCTCAGGATGTCGTGCGGCCAGTACCAGAAGTGTCCGGGCTCCGAGCGAGAAGCCGATCGCATCGACCTGACCTTCGGGAAAACGGCTGAAGAGTTCCGCCTCGAGTTCGTCGTAAGCCGCCGGATCGGTTGGCTTGTCTGCAGATCCGTGTCCGAGCAGATCCATCGGCAGCGGCGCTCTGCCGATATCGGAGAGAAGATCCAACCACCCGTTGTCTCCCCATGTCCTCGCCGACGATGTGGCGAAACCGTGAACGAGAAGAACCGGAACGGAATTCAACGGCGTCGCCCGCGCTTTCGGCTCAGAGCGTCGGCGGCAAGTGGAGCGAATGTGCCGTAAGCCGTGGCCTGCCATGTGAGTGTGGCGGCGTGTTCGAGCGCTCCCGAGGAAAGCTGCGAACGAAGGGATGCGTCGGTCAGAACCGCGGTGAGCGCCTCGACGAAGGATCGTGCATCGGGAGTCAGGATCCCGGACTTCCCGTCGGACACGGCATCTCGATGCCCGGCGATATCCGAAGCGACGGCAGGTGTTCCGCACGCAGCAGCTTCGGTGAGGGTCATTCCCCAGCCTTCGGCGATCGACGCACTCGCCACCAACCACGCCTGACGGTAAAGGCTGAGCAGCTCGTCGTCGGATACCTTCCCGGCGATCCGGATCCACGATCCTGCGTCGAGTGCTTCGACCTGCGCTTCGAGATTCGGACGCTCGTAGCCATCGCCGACGATCACGAGTGTCGCCTCGGGCACGGAGCGGCGAACCTCGACCATGGCGGTGATGAGTTCATCGAAACGCTTCGAGGGCATCACACGACCGACGGCGACCACCGTGGGCACCGCAGCTTTGCCGCCATCGGGAGTGAAGCGCTTTTTTATTGATACGGCGACCACCGAGATCTGCTCCGGGCGCAGTCCGAGATAATCAATGAGTTCATGCCGGGATGATTCGGAGAGTGTGACGATGGGGGTTCGCCGATACAGCGGGGGAGCGATCCGATGCTCGAAGAACTTTCCGGCCTTTGCCAGTGGGGGTTCCAGCACCATTTCCCACATGTCCCGATGGACATGGTGGATCCAGGTGACCCGCGGCCCTGTGGCCCAGAGTGGAGTCAGGAAGGGGACACCGTTCCATATCTCGACAAGGCCGTCGCGTTTCCCATGGCTTCCGGCGAGCTCTGCGAGAACGGCCGTCGGGAACACCATGAATCGGCCGTGCTTGCGCACGACCCGATAGCCGTCGCGGACCCCTTCATAGGGATGGCCCTGGGCATAGGACGTCCGCATCGTGACGTCGAGACCGGCCTCCGCCCAGATCGAGATGATCTTGGCGGCGTGGACCTCGGAACCTCCGGCCTCGATGTCGACAAGATCTCGCCACGCAAGGACATGGATGTTCCGCAGGCCGGCTTCTTCTGCGAGTGCGGATATGTCGGAAATGCTCGACGCTCGGGGGCCGGTCATCCGGGGGAGCTCAGGATGGCGACTGGTTGACGGGGTGATCCGGGCCGTAGGCGTCGCGGGAGATAACCGGTGCATCGCGACCGGTTCCCTTTTCGCCGGACCCCGAAGCGGTCTCCTCGTGGTATTCCTCTTCGACGTTGACTTCCCACACGTCATACTTCGTGCCGCCGACGATGTTCTCGACGGTGAGCATGGCGGTGTACATCGAATGGTCCTGATTGTTGTAACGGTGCATGCCGTTTCGACCGACCGGATGCACGTTCGCAACCGTGGACTCGAGCCACGCGCGCATGATCGCGACGTTGGCCTTGTAGCGCTCGTCGTAGAACGGGTAAGCCTTCGGCACCCGAACCACATATCCAGCCTCGACCTTGGTCGGCTCGATCAATCCGAGCTTGTTGAGTTCGACAGTCGCCAGTGCGACGAGGTCCTCGTCGGCGGAGTTCCAGAGTTCGTCACCCTCGAAGACGAAGTATTCGAGCCCGAGGCAGGTCCGACCTTCCTTGACCATGTACGGGGACCATGAACCGAAGTTCTGGATGCGACCGACCTTCACATCGGGGGAGTGGATGTAGATCCAATTGTCGGGGAACCCGACACTTTCGGGAACGACCAAGGCCACCGTGAGGAAGTCGCGGTAGCGCAGGTCGTTCGCAGCGGCGAGTACCTCGGCCGGGGCCGGAGGGTCCATCGCCCTGAGGAGACTCGACATGGGCATCGAGGAAATGACCTCGGAACACGGATAGTCGACGTCGCCGGAGGGGCCGCTCGAGACCACGCTCGTGGCCCGGCCGTCACTGTGCTTGATGGAGAGAACCTTGTGCTCCATGAGCACCGGCGAACCGGCGGTTCGAACCTGATCCCGACACGCTTCCCACATCATGCCCGGACCGAACTTCGGATACTCGAACTCCTCGATGAGCGAGGTCACGTCGGTGGCCTTGCCCTTCTTCATGAAAGGCACCCAGTCAGGGACGGCGTCGACGAGTGCGTTGATGCCGGCGGTCCAGAGCGAGAGGTTCTTGATGCGCTGTGCCGCCCAATCCGCCTGAATCTCGCTGGCAGGAACGCCCCAGACTTTCTCGTTATAGGTCTTGAAGAAATGATCGTAAAGACGCTTACCGAAACGGGCGGTGATCCAGTCCTTGAGGCTGTCCTCCGATGTTCCCCGGCCGAGCTTGTTGTTCACGATGGTTGAAGCGCGTGCTTTGAAGTACGACAGCACGCAGCGAATCGCCTCGATGATTCCGAGATTCTTGAGAGCGTTCGACGCCTTGAGCGGAGAGTCGAAGTACTTGCCGTCGTAATAGATCCGACTCATGCGCGGGCGCAGGAGAAAATCCTCGGGAGGGAGGATCTCGTGCCACAGCTCCGTGACCGGGACGACCTTGGTGAAGAAGCGATGTCCGCCGAGATCGAAGCGCCAACCATCGCGTTCAACGGTCCGCGAGATTCCGCCCACCATGTCTGTGGCCTCGAGGACCGTGCACGTGCGACCGGCCTTGCCGAGCTCGTAG
>CAEZUP010000050.1_pt1 | contig 14975 bp, 11 predicted proteins | sample 7264511 | NCBI WGS metagenome assembly CAEZUP01 (sample SAMEA6813833, study PRJEB35770) | uncultured Microthrixaceae bacterium | biome: Freshwater; feature: Freshwater reservoir; material: water | place: Czech Republic | collected 2016-04-20 | depth 0.5m m
CCGGGCTTCCTCCTCGTACCCGCGGCGGGGCTGGACCTCGATCGTGCTCGTCGACGACGAACCGTCAAGCATCGAGGAACAGTCCAGCAGGACCCGCACGACCGTCTTGTCCTCGTCATCGAGTTTGCCGAACGAGAACAACCCGGACCGGATTGTTGATGCGGCGACAAGGGGCCGGGCTCCTGCGATGCCGATCAATTCCTCGGCCTGATGGGTGTCGCCGATCTCGGACAGGGTTGTGGGGACCTCGTTGCCGGACAGGCGGACCCGGAGTCGTTGCGTTCCGTCACAGGTCCAGATCAACGAGCCCGAACCGAATCCGTCGGCCGAGCGGCGAACCTCGAGCACTCCGCCGGCGGCGGCGATCCGGTTGTCGGCCGTATCGATGACGATCCGGGTGACCTGTTCCTCGCCGAGCAACTGCAGTCCGAATCGATCCGCGAGCATGTCGACAACGGTCGATGGATCCTGCTCACCGGCCAAGTCGAATCGTCGGATTTCGGTCACGTTGCTCCCCGGTTGCGTCGGTCAGGACGAAACCGAGGCTAGTGGCGGGCGACCCGCGGCGAGGTCAGTTGCGCGGCGGTTTCGGAATGAACGCGCTTGTCCGGCGAACGTACTCCGGGTACCCGGGACGCCTTTTCACGAGCGATTTCTCGAGAAGCGTCACCCCCGACACCCGACGCAGGAGCGTGGTCATCAGGATCGGACCGAGGATGCCGAGGTACGCCCACCCACCGGCCCCGAGCGAGACCAGCATGATCCCCCACCACACACATGCATCTCCGAAGTAATTCGGATGGCGTGTGTACCGCCACAGGCCGCGGTCCATCACCTGACCCTGCGAAGTCGGATCCGCCTTGAATGCCTTGAGTTGCGCGTCGCCGATCGACTCGAATCCGAAGCCGACCAACCAGACCGCGATGCCGGCAACGAGAAGGACTGCCCAGCCTGTCGATCTGCCGACGATTCCGATCCCGAACTGAAGCGGCAGCGAGACAACGAACATGAGAATGCCCTGAGTCGCGAAGACCGTCACGAGACTGATCAGCCAGAACCGGTCGCCGTGCTTCTTCCTCATCGCCTTGTAACGGAAATCCTCGCCGTGCCCGCGGTTGCGCGTGAAGAGGTGAGCGGAGAGCCGCACCCCCCAGATCGTGACGAGAACGAGAATCACGCCAACCCGCAGACGGTCGCCGTCGCCGACCAATGCGCTCGTCCAACCCACAATCACGAACCCGAGCGACCAGACCGGATCCACGATCGACGCGTTCTTCAACACGAGACTCAGCAACCAGGTTGCGAACATGACAACCACGATCGCCACCGCGGACCACTCCATCACCGACCAGTTCATGGTCACCAAAGCTACGGCAACGACATCGAATGGATGATGACGAGCCGTTCCTCGGTCATTTCCCGGGCGGCATAGGCCGGCCCCTCGCGGGTGTTCCCCGAGTCGCGCAGACCGCCATACGGCATCTGATCGGCACGCCAGGTCGGGACCTCGTTCACCGTCACCCCACCGAAGTCGAGCGTCCGGGCCGCAAGCATGGCGGTATCGAGATCAGCCGTGAAGATTCCCGCCTGCAATCCGTAGCGACTGTCGTTCGCCAGCTTCATGGCCTCCGCAACGTCGTCGTAGAACTGGACTCCGACCACCGGTCCGAAGATCTCCGTCCGACACACCTCCATGTCGGGAGTGACGTCCACGAGAACCGTCGGGGCCAGAACCCCGTCGGAGCCGACAGTCCCGCCAACCGAAACCCGCGCCCCGTCGCGCACCGCATCGGCGATGCAGTCGACAACCCGGGTCGTCTCGTCCCCGTCGATCAGCGAACTCACGTCGGTCGACTCGTCGAATGGATCCCCGACGACCAGTCCGGCGAACGCTGTGGTCAGACGATCGACGAATCCGTCGGCGATCGAACGATGGACGTAGACCCGCTGCACCGAGATGCACGACTGGCCGGCGAACGAGGTGGCGGCGACGGCGATCTTGTCGGCGGCAAGTTCCCAATCAGCCGACGGTTCGATGATCACCGGCGCATTGTTCCCGAGTTCGAGTCCCACACGTTTGTGCGGAACCTTCTGACGGATACCCCAGCCGACAGGAGGCGATCCCGTGAATGTCACCATCGCAACATCGGGATGCTCTACGAGATGGTTCGCCGTGGATCCTTTGCACGTCACCACGTTGAGCCAACCGTCGGGCAGGCCGCATTCCTCGAGGAGCATCCCGGCCAGTGCGAGTGCGGACAGCGGAGTCGACGACGCCGGCTTAAGGACCACCGGGCAGCCGGCGGCGATGGCCGGACCGATCTTGTGCGCGACCAGATTCACAGGGAAGTTGAACGGAGAAATCGCGGCCACGACCCCGATGGGAACGCGCATGACGAAGCCGAGTTTGTGCTCGCCGGCGCTCGATGCGTCGAGAGGGATGGTTTCACCTGTCAGCGTCCGGGCAACCGCCGCCGAGAAGCGGAACGTGTCGACGGCGCGCATGACCTCGCCCCGAGCGGTCTTGATCGGCTTTGCCGCCTCGGCCGCGATTCTCCGGGCGAACTCCTCCGATCGCGCTGCGAGCCGCACGGCCGCCGCATCCAGGATCTCGGCCCGCTTCCACGCCGGAAGGGCGCCACCATCGCGGCGGGCAACCGCGGCCGCCACTGCCGCATCGATGTGAGCGGCAGTCCCCACCGGTACCCGGCCAACCTCGGCCCCGTCATAGGGCGACGTCACGATGCTCGATTCCGTGGTCGTCACGCGATCTGCACCAATGCGCATTGGAGTCATTTCAGCCATGAAGAACTCTCCGTCCTGTCGGTGCGCGGACTGCCTGGTGCTGCCGGTTACTAGGTGTTGCGGGGAAAACCGAGATCGGGGCCACGTGTCGCCGGATCGGCCCAACGAGCCGTCACCGTCTTGGCCCGGGTGTAGAAGTTCACGCCCTCGCTGCCGTGGGCTTTCGTGTCGCCGAACAGCGAATCACCCCAGCCACCGAACGAGTGGTACGCCACGGGCACGGGGATGGGAACGTTGATGCCCACCATCCCGGCCTCGATGTCCTGCTGGAACCGGCGCGCCGCGCCGCCGTCACGGGTGAAGAGCGCGACACCGTTCCCGAAATCCGATTCGTCGACAAGCGCCACTGCCTCGTCGTAGGTCGCAACCCGCACAACGCAGAGAACCGGCCCGAAAATCTCCTCGGACCAGATCCGCATCCCGGTCGTCACGTTGTCGAACAGGCACGGCCCCATCCAGAAGCCATCCGGACGGTCCTCGACCACGATGTTCCGGCCATCGAGAACGAGCGTTGCGCCCTCCTCCACCCCGAGATCGACATACCCGCGGACCCGATCGCGGTGCACCGACGTGACCAACGGGCCCATGTCGACGCCATCGCTGCGCCCATCGGCGATCGTGAGGACCTTCGCCCGTTCGACGATCTTCGCAACTAGCTCGTCCCCGACCGGATCGACGGCCACGACCACGGAGATCGCCATGCATCGCTCACCGGCAGATCCGTAGCCGGCGCTTATCGCCGCGTCGGCGGCCGCCTCGAGATCGGCATCGGGCAGAACAATCATGTGGTTCTTCGCCCCACCGAGAGCCTGAACCCGCTTGCCGGAACCTGTCGCCGATGTCGCAACATGGCGGGCGATCGGCGTCGAACCGACAAAACTCACCGCACGGATGCGATCGTGACCGATCAACGCGTTGACAGCGTCGGCATCGCCGTGGGCGACGTTCAATACCCCGTCGGGCAATCCCGCTTCGGTGAACCACTGCGCGAGCAGGACCGCCGCACCCGGATCGCGCTCGCTGGGTTTGAGGATGAAGGTGTTGCCGCAGGCGATCGCCACCGGGAGCATCCACAGCGGAACCATCGCCGGGAAGTTGAACGGCGTGATGCCCAACGCCGGGCCGACAGGCTGACGAACGGTCCACACATCCACGTCGGTCGAGACCTGTTCGTTGTACGTGCCCTTGAGCAGTTCCCCGACCCCACACGCGAATTCCACGACCTCGATACCCCGGCCCACTTCACCGAGCGCGTCGGAGAGCACTTTGCCGTGTTGGGCCGTAATGACAGCAGCAAGCGTTTCGCGTCGCTCGCTCAGGATCTCGCGATAGGCGAACATCACCCGTGTCCGAGTCGCCACCGACGATGCCCGCCAGGAACGGAATGCCTCGAACGAGGACTCGGCGATCGCGTCACAATCGGATTCCGATGCGAGTCGGACCTGCGCGGCGATGTCCCCCGTGGCCGGATCGAAGACGGGTGACGTTCGTGTCGACTCGCCGGACCACGAAGCACCGTTCACCCAGTGCTCGAGAACCCCGGTCGTGACGCCGTCGATCCCGGGCGTTTCAGCCACCGGACTCACGCCGACAACTCTGCGTTCGTCGCGCGGAGAACGTCGATCAGGATCGCCGTTCCGTCGGCACACTCGTCGTCGGTGAGGGTGAGCGGCGGCGCGATCCTGAGGCAGTTTCCGTACAGTCCGCCCTTGCCGATGAGCAGGCCGTTCTCGCGACACGCTTCGAGCACGACCGTCGCAGCCGCGGCATCCGGGGTGCGACCGTCGGGTGCGACGAGTTCGATACCCACCATCAGACCCTTGCCGCGCACGTCACCCACAACTGCGAGTTCTTCGACGAGGGGTCGCAACTCGGCCATCATCGCCGTTCCCTGCCGGAGCGAATTGGCCTGGAGATCATTGGAGAGCAGGTATTCGAGGTTCGCGAGCGCACCCGCGCAGACGAGCGGATTTCCGCCGAATGTCGAAATGGAATTGGCGTTCACGCTGTCCATGAGTTCCGCCCCGGCGACAACGCCGGCCATTGCGAGACCGTTGCCGAGTCCCTTGGCGAACGTGAGCATGTCGGGTTCGAGATTCTGCGCCTGATAACCCCAGAAGTTCTCACCGGTTCGACCCCATCCGGTCTGCACCTCGTCGGTGATCCAGAGAATCCCGAATTCGCGGCACACCTCCTGCAAGGCGCCGAACAGACCATCGGGTGGAACGGTGAATCCACCGACTCCCTGGATCGGCTCGGCGATCATGCACGCGACATCGCCGGCCGTCGTGGTCGCGATGACGTGACGGAGATCCTCGACGATCGCGTCGACGAATCCCCTCTCGTCGCGATCGCGGAACGGCGATCGGAAGGTGTCGCCGTTATGCACATACGAAACCGCGAAGGGCGAAAGGCTCGACGACGACCATCCCCGATTGCCGGTGACACCCATCGTCGCGAACGACCGACCGTGATAGCTGTTCCGAAGGGCGAGAACCTGATTCGACCGCCGAACGGTCGAGGCCAACAACAGTGCAGCCTCGTTGGCTTCGGAGCCGGAAGTCGCGAAGAACACCTTGGCATCGGGAATACCCGACAGCGCTCCAACGCGCTCGGCCAACTCGATCATCGGCTCGACGAGATAGAGCGTCGAGGTGTGGATCATCTTGCCGGCCTGCTCGCGTATCGCGTCGACAACTTCCGGCAACGAATACGCAGTCATGGTGGTGAGGATTCCGCCGAAGAAGTCGAGATAGCGGCGCCCCTCCGCATCGATCACATGTCGGCCCTCGCCGCTCACAAGAGCGATCGGATCCTTGTAATACAGCGCCAGCCAATCGGGAAGCGCCCGGCGATGACGGGCGAGTAGTTCGGCATGGGTGGACACGGATATCGGTTCCCTACTCCCGACCCAGAAGCCGGGGACGCGTTTCGTGATCATTGTTGCACCGATCGAGCCGATTGCAACGAGCGCAAGAAAATCCGCTCATAGGCTCGGCCGATGGTTGCCCTTCGTTCCGATCGCTTCGCCGAACGCGTCCTGTGGCACGAGGGCGTCGAGTGGCCCCAGTCGGACCCCACCCCTCTTCCCCCTGCCGCCGATGTTGTCGTTGTCGGCGGCGGTTACGCCGGCCTGAGTGCCGCCCGGACCTTCGCGGAACTCGGACATGAAACGGTGCTTCTCGAAGCCGACCCGATCGGTACGGGCGCCAGCACCCGCAACGGGGGAATGGTGATCCCCGAGTTGAAGGCGGGTCCCGAGAAGCTCGTGAAGTCCTACGGCGATCTGGGTCGACGGCTCCATCTCGAGGTCAACGAAGCCTTCGATCACGTCGAAGCATTGATCCGGGATCGCGGCATCGACTGCGACTACTCCCGCACCGGTCAGCTCTTTCTCGCCCATTCGACGCGCGTCGTCGACACCCTTCGGGAGACTGCGGCGGAGCATCGCCGCTCCGGCGAGGATGTCCGCTTCCTGGGTGCCGACGACTTGTCCTCCGAGATCGGGTCCCGGGTCTTTCCGGCCGGAATTCTCTTCGAGCGAACAGGTTCGCTGCAGCCAGCGAAGTTCCATGCGGCACTCGCCCGGATGGCGATCGGCGCCGGAGCCTCCGTGCATGCGAACACGAGGGCAACGGCGATCATCGACTCGTCCGGAGGCTCGATTCTCGATACGTCGGGCGGAACCATCCGCGCCCACAACGTGCTGATCGCGACCAACGCCACCGCCGACGGGTTGCTCCCGCAGTTGAAGCGTCGCGTCGTACCCGTCGGATCGTTCATCATCGCGACCGAAGTGCTCGATCCTGCGATGGCCGCCTCGATCAGCCCCCGGGGCCGCATGATGGTCGATTCCCGGAATCTCCTCGCCTACTGGAGACTCACTCCCGACGGCCGGCTCGCATTCGGGGGACGGAAGTCGCTCGGCCCCACCTCGGTAGCGTCCGCCGCCGACTTCCTCTACGAGTCGATGCTCCGCGTCCACCCACAACTGACGGGTACGGGAATCGACTTCGCATGGGGCGGCGACGTCGCGATGACCGTCGACCGCATGCCTCACGTCGGACGTTTCGGAAATGCCTGGTATCTGACCGGCTGCAACGGTTCCGGCGTTGCGCTGATGCCCTGGCTCGGTTCGCGCCTGGCGTCGGCGATCCACGGCGACACCGCGTTTCCCGCATTTTCCGAACTCCGCCACCGACCCGTTCCCCTGGATCGGTTCCGATCGCGTTGGCTACCCCTTGTCGGCCGCTGGTACGCGCATGTCGACAGGGCCACCTGACCGATTCAGAGCGAGAGCGGCAACGATTCCATTCCACGCAGCACCAGGCGCCCGTTCCAGTCCGGTTCGTCGGCAGCCGCTCGCACGTTCGGGAATCGTCGGATCAGACCCGTGATGGCCTCGGTTCCCTGCAGTCGGGCGAGCGACGCACCAAGACAATGATGGGAACCGCTGCCGAACGACAGGTGGCGGGCGGCATCGGCCCTGCGCAGATCCAGATCATCCGCGGTCGGTCCGAACACCGCCGGATCGCGGTTGGCTGATCCCAGCGAGGTGAACACGAAGGTTCCGGCCGGAATCTCCCGGCCATGTAGCTCCATCGCCTCGAGCGAGATACGGCGCGACAACTGCACCGGGGAATCGAAGCGAAGGAGTTCATCGATCGCGGTCGCATCCACCGCAGGATCGTCGCGCCAGAGTTCGAGCTGATCGCGGTTCCGGAGCAACGCCCAGGTCCCGTTCCCGATCAGGTTCACCGTCGTTTCGTGACCGGCGATGTAGAGGAGCATCACCTGCTCCAGCAGTTCGATATCGCTGAGCTTGTCGCCATCGGCTTCTGCATCGATGAGTGCCGTCAGAAGATCGTCACCGGGATTGCGGCGCTTCCATGCGATGACCTCGCCGAGATGAGCCCGCATGTTCTCGCCCGCCTGCAGGGCCGCGCGGAGTTCGTCGGGCCCGATGGTGAAATCGAGGATCCGCACAAGAGCGTGCGACCACGAGCGCACCTGATCGCGGTCTTCGGTCGGCATCCCCATCATTTCCGAGATCACCGTGAACGGAAGCGGGAACGCAAGATCGGCGATGAGGTCCATCTCGCCCCGGGCCTCGACTGCATCGAGATGCCGTTCGACGACGCCCGCGATCATCGGCTGCAATTCGGCGATCCGACGCGGGGTGAAAACCGAACTCACGAGTTTGCGCAACCGCGTGTGATCCGGCGGATCGAGGTTGAGGATCGACACCCGCTCCCTGAACTCGTAGTCGGGGGCGACCTCGGCGATCAGTTGGGCCCGCATCCGCTCGCGCTCGGGATTGATGGCGATCGCCTTGCGCTCCTCGACACTCATCGAGGTGTCGCGCAACAGGCGGAGCGCATCGGCATGTTCGAACACGATCCACGGCCCGAATGGCAGCTCCTGGATCGGGGCGGTCTCCCGCTGTTCCCTCAGATGGGGATACGGATCGGCGGCATAACCGGGGTCGAACGGATTGAACATGCAGATTCAGTGGGGCAGATCGCGGAACGGAGTCGTGCGATCGTTGCTCGGCTCCCGGGGAAGCCCGAGAACGCGCTCGCCGACGATGTTGCGCTGCACATCCTCGGTACCGCCGCCGATGCGGGCCATCCACTGGCCGGTGAACACCATCGACTGCCAGTAGCCCTCGTCGGGAGCATCCTCGCCCCAGAGCATTCCGGCCGCACCCATGATCTCCTCGACCAGATCACCCTGGAACGCGAGTCGATCCGAAACGGCGATCTTGGCCACCGAGACTTCCGGGCCGGGCGCGATGCCCTGACTTGCCGCCGTCCGCATGCGGAACCCCGTGTAACGGGAGATCTCGTAGCTGATGTAGAGATCGACGAGTTTCTGACGCATGACCGCATCGTCGGTGACTCCGAAACGACGGGCCAGTTCCAGCACCGTTCCGAAACTCATTCCGTGACCCGAGCCGATGTCGGCGCGTTCGCTCGTGAGCGTGGTCATCGCCACTGCCCAGCCGCCGTTCACCTCACCGAGGACGTTCTCCTTCGGGATGCGCACCTCTTCGAGGAAGACCTCGTTGAATTCGGCGCCACCTGTCGCCTGCTTCAGCGGACGAACGTCGATGCCGGGTGAACGCATGTCGAGCAGGAAGTACGTGATGCCGCGGTGCTTGGGTGCATCCCAATCGGTGCGGGCCAACAACATGCCCCAGTCGGCCACATGCGCCGACGAGGTCCAGACCTTCTGGCCGCTGATGACCCACTCGTCGCCGTCGAGTTCGGCCTTCGTGCGGAGACTCGCGAGATCGGAACCGGCGTTGGGCTCGCTGAAGAGCTGACACCACACCTGCTCGCCACGGAGGATCGGCTTCAGGAAGTCCTGCTTCTGCGCCTCGGTTCCGTGGACGATGATCGACGGACCGACCATGCCCGTCGCCTGGGCGAACATCCCGGTCGGCACATCGAAGTGCGATTCCTCCTCGAGGAAGATCCCCTGCTGCAGACCCGTCAGTCCGCGGCCGCCGTACTCGACCGGCCAGGTGAGTCCCGCCCAACCGGCATCGGCCTTCGCACACTGCCAGTCGCGACAAGCCTGCACGTGGGCATGCTCGTCCTCTGCCATCGTGCTCATGGTCACCCTCAGCTGCGACGGGTTCTTCTCTTCGGCCCTGGCCGAAAGGAACGCGCGGCTCTCGGCGCGGAACTCGGCCTCTTGCGGTGTCTCGTCGAAATCCACGGTCAGTCCCCCTGAGTGTGTGAACGCCCCTCATCTTGGCCACGTTCGGGTCCGGTGACCAAGTCACGTCTCCCCGTCAGCGGCCCGTCCACTGAGGCGGTCGCTTCTCGAAGAAGGCGGTCACGCCTTCGATCGTGTCGGCGGCCGTGCGTATGACGTCCTCCGAACCGACCGTACGAGCCCATCCCGCCGATTCGGTTTCCGCGCCCATGTCGGCGAGGAAACTCATCGTCTCGCGCACCGCCACCGGGCCGTTCGCGCAGATCCGCTCGGCCAGGGCAACGGCTGCGTCGACGGCGCCACCGGCATCGGTGATCTCGTTGACGAGCCCGAGACGTTCCGCCCGGGCCGCTCCCATCGAATCGCCGGTCAGGAGCATCTCCCGGGCGATGTTCAACGGAAGGGCCTCCGGGGCCCGGAACAGTCCACCGCAGATCGGGACGAGGCTCCGCTTCACCTCGGGCAGGCCGAACTCGGCCGTCACCGACGCAACCACGAGATCGCAGGACAACACGATCTCGAACCCGCCGCCGAGCGCCGCACCCTCGACCGCCGCGATCAGCGGCTTCGGTCGGCTCCGACGGATGATTCCGTACTGCCCACCGCGCTCGGTCGAGTGCACGCCCGCCTTCATGTCGGTCCCCGCGCAGAAGACCGAGAGGGTCCCGGTGATGACCCCGGCCCAGAGCTCGTCATCGTCCTCGAGGAGGTTCAGCGCCTCGTCGATGCCCTCGGCCATCTCCACATCGATCGCGTTGCGCTTGGCCTCGCGTTCGAGCCGAATGACGAGAACCCGTCCCCGCACCTCTGTCTTCACTGTCTCCGACATTCAGTTCCTGTTCTTTTCAGTGCTTGATCACTCAGTGCTTGATCATTACGTGTTTGAGTTCGGTATAGGCCTCGATCGCATACTGCGACATGTCCTTGCCGTAGCCGCTGTTCTTGAAACCACCGTGGGGCATCTCGGAAATGATCGGAATGTGATCGTTCACCCAGATCGTTCCGAACATCATCGATCGGGACATGCGCATCGCTCGCCCGACATCGCGGGTCCATACCGACGCGGCGAGCCCGTAGTCGACATCGTTCGCCCAGGACAGCGCCTGATCCTCGTCGGAGAACTTCTGGACGCTGATGACGGGTCCGAAGACCTCGCGCTGCACGAGTTCCGAGTCCTGCGCCGGGCTGACCACCACGGTCGGAGCGTAGAAATAGCCGGGCCGATCGAGGACCGAACCGCCCACCACCACCCGGGCGCCTGACGCCACGGCCCGCGACACCATGCCTTCGACCCGATCGCGCTGACCGGCGGAGATCACCGGACCCATGTTCGTCGCCGCATCGAGCGGGTCGCCGGTGATCAGCGCACCGACAGCGGCTTCGAGACCGGCGACCAGTTCGTCGAAAATGCCCGGGCCGGCGATGACCCGGCAGGGTGCCGTGCAGTCCTGACCGGAGTTGTAATACGCGGTTTCCGCAAGACAGGCGATGACCGCTTCGATGTCGGCATCGTCGAACACGACGACGGGCGCCTTGCCGCCGAGCTCGAGGTGAACCCGCTTGAGCGTCTCGGCGGCGTTGCGCGCGATGAGTCGGCCCGTGTTCACATCACCCGTCAGCGACAGCATGGCGATACCCGGATGCCGCACGATGGCGTCGCCCGCTGTCTCGCCCTGGCCCGTGATCACGTTGAACACACCGGCCGGCAGGATGCCCTCGGTGAGTTCGGCCAGCCGGAGCGCCGAAAGCGGCGTGAGTTCCGACGGCTTCAGGATGAAGGTGTTGCCGGCGGCGAGGGCCGGCCCCATTTTCCAGATCGCCATGTTGAGCGGATAGTTCCAGGGTGCGATTCCGGCGACCACGCCCAACGGATCGCGGCGCAACATCGAGGTGTGGTCCTCCATGTACTCACCGGCCGCCTGGGCTTCCATCGTGCGCGCTGCGCCTGCGAAGAACCGGAGATTGTCGACCGTCAGGTCGAACTCGAAATCGATGATCGATGCCGGCTTGCCGACGTTGTTCATCTCCATCAGTTTCAGTTCGTCGAGATTGTCTTCGATGCGATCGGCCAGAGCGAGTAGTGCTTCCGAACGGGCCCGGGGCGTAGCCGTCCCCCACTCCCGGAAGGCGAGTGCCGCAGCCGACACGGCGGCATCGACATCGGCGGCGTCACTCGAGGCGACCGTTGCGATCGATTCGCCGGTGGCCGGAGCCAGAATCTCGTCGGTGGCGCCGCTCTTCGCGGGGACCCACGCCCCACCGATGAAGTTCTCGCGTGACATACCTGCTCCTCATGACCGTGATGGATGACCGGGAACGAACCCCGGAATCGTGGGTCACCGGGCGGGCGAGTGCAAGCGATTCCGAAAGCAATCGCGGTTCTCGACGCGGATCCCGACGCCAAAGCGGACATTTCGTGTGAACCCCGACCCATTCATGGGGAATACTGAGCGGGTGCTGACTGAGCGACGCCGGAGCACAGCGTCGCAACCTCGGAGGGGTGAGAACTGAGCGAGAACTCGACTTCAGTGTCTGGCGGGATCCAGTCCCGATCCAATGACACCGTGATCGAAATCGACCACGTCGTGAAGCGCTTCGGCGAATTCACCGCTGTCGACGATGCTCACTTCTCCATCGCCCAGGGCGAATTCTTCTCCATGCTCGGGCCGTCCGGTTGCGGCAAGACCACGACACTGCGGATGATCGCCGGTTTCGAGCAGCCCACATCCGGAGCGATCCGCCTCGACGGTGCCGATGTCTCCCGGGTGGCCCCCAACCGGCGCGACGTCAACACCGTGTTCCAGCAGTACGCGCTGTTTCCCCACATGAACGTGTACGACAACGTCGCCTTCGGTCCCCGTTCCAAGAAGCTCGACAAGGCCACGATCGCCAAGCGCGTCCCCGAGATCCTCGACGTCGTGCGTCTCGCCGATTTCGCCGGGCGCCGACCGGCCCAGCTGTCGGGTGGCCAGCAACAACGCGTCGCTCTCGCCCGGGCTCTCGTCAATCTCCCCAAGGCACTGCTGCTCGACGAACCGCTCGGCGCACTCGATCTCAAGTTGCGCCACGCAATGCAGTTCGAACTCAAGCGCATCCAGCGCGAGGTGGGAATCACGTTCGTCTATGTCACCCACGATCAGGAAGAGGCCCTGACGATGAGTGACCGCATTGCCGTCATGTCGGATGGTCGGGTCGAGCAGATCGGCACTCCCACCGAGATCTACGACACCCCTGCCACCGTTTTCGTCGCCGGATTCATCGGACAGGCCAACCTCTGGCCGGCAACGGTCACGTCGCGGAGCGGCGACAGCGCCGAACTCACCGCTCTCGGAGTCGCGGTTCTGCGGGCCAGCTGCCACGTCGACGGGGTCAGCCCCAACGGGAGTGCGGTCCTGATGGTCCGCCCCGAGCGGGTGTCGATCTCGACGACCGAGCCCGCCGGCGACACCCAACGGGTGTGCGGCACCGTCACGGACCTCACCTTCCAGGGACCCATCGTTCGTCTCGCGCTCGCCGCCGCCGACGGTTCCACCATCATCGCCAACGTCGATCCCGATGCCGACCTGCCCATGCTGCGGCCCGGCGACATGGTCTGGGCGTTCTGGTCGGCCGACGCGGCATGCGTCCTGCCCGCCCAGACTCCATCTCCATCATCCATTCAACCCACCCAGGAGGACCGACCATGACCAACCAGACAGATCCCGAAATCCTTGCCGCATTTGCGGCCCGACAGACCTCGCGTCGTCGATTCCTCGGCATGGGTGGCCTCGCACTCGGTGGCCTCGCACTCGGGCCGACCCTTCTTGCCGCATGCACTTCGGGATCGGACAGTTCCGGCGGCAGTTCATCGAACGGCAGCATCACGATGCTCAACTGGCCGCTCTATCTCGAGAACGACGATCCGACGACCTCGCCGACCATCAAGGGATTCACCGACGCCACCGGCATCAAGGTCGACTACCGCCCCGACATCGACGGCAACGAGACGTTCAACACCAAGTACGCCGACACCCTCGACAAGGGTCAGGGCATCGGGGCCGACATCATCGTGCTCACGAGCTGGAATGCCGCCGCCTACATCGGAGCCAACCGCGTCGAGGCCTTCGACAACGCCACGTTCCCGAACAAGAAGAACATCGTCTCCCGCCTCGCCAACCCCTCGTGGGATCCGAACCGCCAGTACTCGGTTCCGTGGGCGATCGGCCAGACCGGCATCGCCTACTGGCCCGACAAAGTCGGCGGAAAGATCACCGACGTCAACGCCATCTTCGATCCGAAGTTCAAGGGCAAGGTCACCGTCCTCGACGAACTGCGCGACACCGTCGGTCTCACCATGCTCGGCATGGGTACGAACCCGACGACCGGCACCATCGGCGAGATGCTCGCCGCCGTCGACAAGATCGGCCGGGCGCGCGACGCCGGCCAGTTCAAGAAGATCGCCGGAAACAGCTACACCGAGGATCTCGCACTGAAGGACACCTGGATCGCCGTTGCATGGTCGGGCGACATCGCACAGTTGCAGATCGACAATCCCGGTCTCGAGTGGGTCATCCCCGAACAGGGCGGCATGCTCTGGGTCGACAACGCCATGATTCCCGTCGGTGCCAAGAACCCCGAGGGCGCCAACAAGTTCCTCGACTATGTCTACGATCCCAAGGTCGCCGGCCCGTTGTACGAGTCGATCAACTACGGCTCACCCGTCACCGGCGCCGAGAAGTACATGTCCCCTGCGGCGCAGGCGAGCCCGTTCATCAATCCTCCGGCGACCCCGCCGCTGTACGAGTTCGATGTCCTCCCCGAGGCCGACGCCGAAGAACTCACCCGCGCCTTCACCGCCGCGACCGAGCAGTAGCGAACTTCCCGAAGTCGATGACAACCATCGCCGCGCCCACTCCGGTTCGTCGTCCCCGTCGCAAGCGCGACCGGGACGAAACCGGCGTGCGGGCGCGGCGGTGGTTCATCCCGTATCTGTTGCTCGCCCCGGGCGGACTCTGGCTTGCGGTGTTCTTCATTTTCCCGCTGTTCAGCCTCGGTCGGCTCTCGCTCGAGGACGGTGGCCTGTCCAACTACTCGCAGGTTCTTTCGGACAACTCGACGGTGATCATCCGGACGTTCACCTACGCCGGTATCGCCACACTCGCGGCGATCGTCATCGGCTATCCGCTCGCCTACGTGATCGCCACGAAGGGCGGCCGCTACAAGAACCTGCTCCTTGCCCTTGTCATACTTCCGTTCTTTGTCACCTATCTCGTGCGCACACTCGCCTGGAAGATCCTCCTGTACGACGGAGGACCGGTGGTCGGATTCCTCCACAACCTCGGCGTGCTCGGCGAGAACCAGGCCATCCTCGGCTCCCCCTTCGCCGTGGTGGCCGCTCTCACGTACAACTTCCTCCCGTTCATGGTCCTGCCCATCTACGTCAGCATCGAGAAGATCGACTGGCG
>CAEZUP010000051.1_pt1 | contig 14962 bp, 11 predicted proteins | sample 7264511 | NCBI WGS metagenome assembly CAEZUP01 (sample SAMEA6813833, study PRJEB35770) | uncultured Microthrixaceae bacterium | biome: Freshwater; feature: Freshwater reservoir; material: water | place: Czech Republic | collected 2016-04-20 | depth 0.5m m
ACGCCGATCCATGCGTGCCGCGCGGTGCCGGCGGCGATGATCTCGCGTGCGATGTGCAACGCATAGGTGATCGGGGTCGCGTAGACGGTCCGGTCGCTGCGATTCCGGTTGGTGACGAGACCCGCCACCGAGCCGGTGGAGGAGCACAGCACGGATGCTCCGGATTGTGGGATTCGCGTGAGCGTCGAACTGATCATGCCGTGCATCGTCGTCCCGTCCGGGAGTTCGAGGGGTGCGGCGATGTTGTTGATGTTGCCGGCGGTGACCGCCATCGCTTGATCCGCGCCGTTGTGTTCGACGACGAGGGTCGTTCCCGATTCGGTGAGGTCGGCGGTGTTGGCAACCGGGATGGTCGGGTGAGCGTTGCCTTCGATGTCGAGAACCCCGATGTCGGTGACCGAGTCGACGCCGACGATGACTGCGGTGAAAACCGATCCATCGCTCGTCGTCACGAGCACACGCTCTGCGCCGGCCAGAGCATCGGCCGAGGTGATGATGTGGCCGTTGGCCAGCACCATGATGCCGGCGACGGTGTCGGTGGTCCCGTGCGAAACCGAGATCCGGACTATCCCATCGGTGGCTCCGGCGGGTAGTTCGGTAAGGGCACTCTCCCCGGTCGGAGCGTTCGGGTCGACGGCGAATCGGTCCGACGGGCCGCTGTTGCCCATGAGGGTCCCGACTACTGCGAGTGTCCCGAGTGTGAGGGCGATGCCGGCAACGAGAGCGGCACTGGCGAACGACATCGACCGACCTCGGGGCCTGCCCGATGCGGGAGATGGTCCGGGTGGAACCGATGACGACTCTTCCGAACCCGGCCGCGCCGCCGCCATCTCCGACGGATGTCGCCAGAGCCGATCGTCGGCGGGAAGAGGTGGTGTGAATCCGACACCATCGTCGGATTCATCGGAAAAAGGCATGGGTTGGAAGGGTAGTGGTGCACCCCGCGGTGATGCCCGCGCCCCCCACTACGATGTGGCGGTGAGTCTGCAACCGCCTTCGACCGACGACTGGGTCGCCCTGACCGAATCGCCGTTGGGTATCGAGGCGGCAGGTGACTGGGTCGCCATGCCTGGTTGTGGGGCCGTCGTGATCTTCAGCGGACTGGTCCGCGACCATGCCGAAGGGACGGACGGCGTCACCCATATCGAGTACGAAGCGTGGGCCGAGCAGATCGAACCGCGACTCGCGACGATTGTCGCCGAGGCCCGTCACCGCTGGCCCGAAATCGGGCGGATGGTGTTGTGGCATCGACACGGACGGGTGGCCCTGTCCGAATCCTCGGTCGTTGTCGCTGTCTCGACTCCACACCGGGCGAGCGCGTTCGAAGCTGCGCAGTTCGGAATCGACACGCTCAAAGCCACCGTTCCGATCTGGAAGAAAGAGTTCTCGGCCGATGGGTCCCAGTGGGCCCGTTCGTCACAGCACATCGTCGAAGCTGAACAGTCACGGGCGAGTTCGGGGCAGGTCTCGTGAGCGGACTCGGTTTTCTCCTGATCGTTGTTGTGGTCACGATCATCGGCTCGCTTTTCGTCTGGCTGCGCAATCGAAAGCCGACACATTTCATGGCGAGCGTCGACGATTTCGAGCGCGAGATGCGTGCTCTCGATGGACTGCCAGCGCCGACCGGAAGAAACATGCCCCGAGCCAACCCGTCGGGCATCCACGAGAACCGTCGTCCGCGTTCCAGACTTAACCACGATGGCGACGACAACCTCGACATCGGCGACGCACATGACAGCGGACATGTCGTTCCGTTCGAAGACAACGAAGAAGGCCGGTAGGTATGGCGCGCGATCTCGCAATTGACCTCGGTACCGCCAACACACTTGTGTACGTGCGCGGCGAGGGAATCGTCCTCAACGAACCGTCCGTGATTGCGCTCAACAGTCGCACGCAGGATGTTCTTGCCATGGGGCACGAGGCATGGCAGATGATCGGCCGCACCCCGAGCTACATCGTGGCGGTTCGCCCGCTTCGCAAGGGAGCCATCACCGATTTCGACGTGACGCAGAGGATGATTCGTCTCCTCCTCCAGCGGGTCGGCGTCAACCGGTTCAACCGGCCGCGCGTCGTCATCTGTGTTCCGTCGGCGATCACGGCTGTCGAACAGCGCGCCGTGACCGAAGCGGCGCGTCGCGCCGGCGCTGCCGAGGCGCATCTGATCGAGCAGCCGATGGCTGCGGCGATCGGGGCCGGCCTTCCGATCAACGAACCGCTCGGCAACATGGTGATCGACATCGGCGGCGGTACGTCCGAAGTCGCGTTGATCTCGCTCGGTGGAGTCGTCGCCCTTGAAGCGGTGCGTGTCGGCAGCTTCGACATCGATGCCGCGATCCAGACCTACATTCGACGCGAATACGGAATCGCGATCGGGGAGCGCACAGCCGAGGAGATCAAGGTCACCATCGGTTCGGCCTGGCCGACGGACAACGAATACGCCGCCGAAGTGCGCGGCCGCGAACTCATGAGCGGACTTCCCAAGACGGTGGTGCTCACCGCGGAGGAAGTCCGCGAAGCCATCGACGAACCGGTGTCGGCAATGGTCGATGCCGTGATCGCATGTCTCGGTCAGGCTCCTCCGGAACTGGCGCAGGATCTGATCGAACAGGGCATCTATCTCGTGGGCGGTGGCGGCTTGCTCCGCGGCCTCGACATGCGCATCGCCAACGAATGCGATGTTCCTGTCCAGGTGGTCGACGCTCCGCTCGAATCAGTGGTGCTCGGTGCCGGTCACTGCATCGAATCGTTCGATGCCCTCAAGGTCATGTTCATGAGCTGAGGTCCTCGGCGGCTTGCCGGACCTGCCAATCCCGATCCTCGCGTCCCCGTTGGAGGGCGGCGTCGACTTCGGGTCCATCGAACGGGGCGAGGGCGATCATCGCCCTGCGGCGAACTGTCGCTTTGTCCCCGGTTGCCTCGAGGATCGCGGCGAGACCGGCCGTGTCGCCAAGAGCGCCGAGTGCCGCAACGGCGGCTTCCCGGCAGAGTGCGTCGGCATGACCGGTGGCCACGGTGCAGAGACGGGCGAGCGTCCCGGTCGTGACTGGCGGTCGTTCACCGCAGGCCCACGCCGCCGTTTCGACCACGGTGTCGTTCTCGTCATCGAGAAGACGGGCGACGGCGAGGGCGATCGCCGGTTCCTGGGGATCGCCGACAGTTCCCGACCAGATCACCGATTCCTCGCAACCCCGACGGCGAACGGTGGGAGCGGGATCGGACAGGGCCTGAAGGAGTTCGTCGGAGGAGAGTTCGCCGAGTCGGTTGAGAGCCCCGAGTGCGGTGGCCCGCGTGCCGGGATCGGGATCGGTGAGGAGTCTGCGGGCGAGCGGGGAATCTCCGGTGTGACCGGCGAGAGCGGCGGCCCTCCGGGTCGAAACGGATTGCTCTGTTGGTCCCGTCATCCCCTCATCCTCCCACCGAACCATCCCGGTGCGCCTCCTTGTGGCTGTGTCCGTGGCAGGCTGCTCACCGAATCGTTCCCGGAGCAGATGTGACTGAGGCGCAGAAAACCAATTCGGACCCCGGAGAGAACCCGGAACCGAGTCCGGCCGGTACCCGGACCGGACGTTGGTCGCGCAAAGCCCGATGGCTGACGGCGATCTCGTTGTCGCTCCTGATCGTGCTCGTCACTCTCGGCGTCTCGGTTCGATTGCCCTCGTACATCATCTCTCCGGGAACCTCGCGGGCCACACAGCCGCTGATCGCGGTGGATGGGGCTTCGACATACGACAATCGGGGAGCAGTGGATTTTCTCACCGTTTCGTTGCGGCAGTCGACGCCACTCGAAGTCTTCGCGGCGTGGCTGAACCCGGCGATCGATGTGAGATCGGAGCGGGAGATCCGGGGAGACCAGACCCCCTCGGAGAACCAGAAACTCAACCTCCAGATGATGTCGGAGTCCAAGGACGCCGCGCAGTACGTGGCGCTGAGTCGACTCGGCTACGACATCGCCATCAACGGCACCGGTGCCGTCGTCGTCACTGTCCAGGAGGGGAGTCCGGCCTTCGGTGCGCTGAAGCCGGGTGACGTGGTCACGAAGGTGAACGACATCGCAGTCGAACTCAGCAGCGATCTTGTGCGGGCAATATCGACGAACGCTCCCGGCACGGTGGCGACTCTCGAAGTGACCCCGGGTGATGGTGGCCCCGCAGGACCCGTCGAGGTGACGCTCGCCGCTCGCCCGGATGACGCCGCCCGCGCCTACCTCGGAGTTTCGACGTTCACGAAGGATCTCTCCTTCGACTATCCGATCGAGGTCCAGATCGATTCGGGTCGTGTGGGTGGGCCTTCGGCCGGGCTGGCCTTCACCCTCGGAATCCTCGATGTTCTCAACCCCGAAAGCATCAGTGGTGGCCGAAAGATCGCGACGACGGGCACGATGTCGCTCGACGGATCCGTCGGCCCCGTGGGAGGGGTGCACCAGAAGGTCATCGCCGCGAGAAGGGCCGGCGTCGAACTGATGCTCGTCCCGAGCAGCGAGGTCGACGAAGCCCGCTTGTATGCCGGGGGAATGCGGATCGAGCCTGTCGACACGATCGATGATGCTCTGGCGGTGCTCGCCACCATCGGTGGGGGAGATTCGGTTCTCCCCGCCAGGGAGACGGTCGTGCCCGCCGCGTAATCCCCGTGTGCAGGGGATCACCGGTGAAGTGGGGGTACGTCGGTACGATCGGAGCCAATGGCCTCCGATTTCTCTGCGCCAATTGATCCGGATCGGATCGTCAATCAGACCTTCGCGACAGTTCGACGCGGTCTGGATCCTCTCGAGGTCCAACGGTTTCTCCTCGTCCTCTCGAATGACCTCCGCGATGCGCGGAGCCGCGAGACGACGCTTCGCCTGAAGATCGAGGAACTCGAACGGCGAGCGGAACCGGCCGATCCTCTCGATCCTTCACACCTCACCAAACTTCTGGGTCAGGAAACCGTTCGGGTTCTCGACGCTGCGCAGTCGGCGGCGGCGGAGATCCGCGCGAAGGCGGAAGAGGGAGTGGCCCGACTGCTGCGCGAATCGCGCGACGAGGCCCAACAGATGCGCGACGAAGCCGAGTCGCTTCTCAAGGTCCGGTCCGCCGAGGCGAACGAGGCCGCCGACGAGATCCGTGCGCAATCCGCGCAGATGCTCGAGCACGCGCAGGAAGAACGGGCCGAGATTCTCGAAGCGGCGCGCAACGAAGGCCGTCAGATGGTCGCCGAGGCCCAGGAACTCCGCGAGCGGATGCTCGACGATCTTGCCCGGCGTCGGAAATTGCTGCGTCAGCAGATCGAACAACTCCAGGCCGGACGCGATCGCCTCGCCGCCGCCTACGACGTCGTGCGTGACACCCTCGATGTTGCGACGGAAGAACTCCATGTCGCGTTGCCGGAAGCGAAACTCGCCGCCGAGGCTGCCGCGCTCAAGGCCACGGAATCGTCGGACTCCGAGGAACTGCTCTCGACCACCGAGTTCGGTTTGCCTGCCGCCATCGACGGAGAACCGGATTTCGCCCCTGAAACCAGGTCGACCCCGCTAGCGGTTGTGCCCCCGTCGACGGAGTCCGAGTCGGAACCCGAAACCTTGCCGTCCGAACCGCATGAAGCAGTGGCGCCGACACTCAAGATCGTCAGTTCACCGGTTCCCAAGAAGGTTCTCCCCGCTGTTGAAGTCCTCCCTGCTGTCGAGGAGGCATCCGACGGCGCTTCTCCGGCGGCCGACGACTCGACGAGTGACTCGGAAGACGACTCGGCGAACGACCCGGACATTCGGCACTCGTCGTCCGTGAGGGTTGTCCGGAAAGCCAGAAAGACCGAATCGACCGGGAAGGACGATCTGTTCGCGCGGCTTCGTAGCGAAGCGCCGGACGAGCCCGAATCCGGGCCGGAGCCCGGAGCCGAGACCGTGCCGGAAGATGTGGCCGAACCGGTCGAATCGTTCGATGTCGAAGCGGTCGTGATTCCGCCGGATCTGGCGATCGCCGAACCCGCTGACGTCGAACTCCCGGGATCAGCCGACGACGACACCGATATGGCCGGAGTCTTCGAGGAACATGCCGGATCGGTGGCAGAAGCAGCCGACGGGGACACGGCAGTCGATCGTGCCCGGGCGCTTGTGGCCGATCGCGACTCCGCGATCGTGGAACTCGACAAGAGCCTCTCGAGACGGATCAAGCGTGAACTCTCCGACGAGCAGAACGAGTTGCTGTCGGCTTTGACCTCCATCAAAGGCAATGTGACGGCGTTCTCCGTGCTCCCGGCGCAGGAAGTCCAGGAAGCGCGCTACTCGGCGCTCGCTACTCCTCTCCTCACCGAAGCGGCCGAGGCCGGATCAGCCGTCGTGGCTGGAATCGCCGGAAGAGGCGGATCCCGCAGCTCGGTGGCCGATCTCGCCTCCGAACTTGCGGCCGAGATCGTGGGACCCCTCCGGGAGCGACTCGAACGGTGTTTCTCCGAGGCGGACGGCGACCGGGACGAAGTGGCCCAGCGCATCCGGTCCTGTTTCCGGGAGTGGAAGGCACAGAGGGTCGAGTCCGTCGCCTCGCACGCGATGGTTGCAGCCTGCAACCGGGGAGCGTTCGATCGACTGCCCAAGAAGACCATGGTTCGATGGGTCGTGTCCGACGGAGCGGTCGCTTCGCCGGACTGTGAGGACAATGCCCTCGCCGGGGATCTGGCCAAGGGCGACAAGTTTCCGACCGGTCACGCGAATGCGCCGATCCACGACAACTGCCGGTGCTTCGTCGCCCCGGTGGAGCTTCTTTCCTGATCGATTTTCGGATCGTCGGATTTCCGGGCGACGCTGACCCATCCGTCGGGTCGTTTCGCCCGTAGGCTTGGCGCAATGCGCGTTCCGACCGATATGCCCAAATCCCGACGTGTCGTATCCCGAGGACGCGTCGTCGTCATCGCGATCGTGGCGATCGCCTTCATCTTCATCATCTCGCTTCGGGGTGTCGCCGGCTTCTGGACCGACTACCTCTGGTTCGACTCGCTCGGCCTGTCCTCGGTGTTCACCGGCGTGCTCGGGGCCAAGATCGCCCTCGGCGCGATCTTCACGGGAGCGTTCTTCCTCCTGGCCTTCGCCAGTCTCACGGTCGCCGATCGACTGGCGCCCAAGAACCGCGAGTTCGGACCCGACGAGGAACTCCTCAGCCGCTATCACGCCGTCGTCGAACGTCGGGCGACTCTGGTCCGCGTCATCGTCTCGCTCGTGCTCGGGTTCATCGCTGGCGCCGGAATGTCGAGCGAGTGGAATCAGTGGGTGCTGTTCCGCAACGGCGGAAGCTTCGGGGTGAATGACCAGACCTTCAACACCGACGTCGGTTTCTACGTCTTCAAGCTTCCGTTCTATTCGACTGTCGTGAACTGGTTGTTCGCGTCGGGAGTGATCATCCTTCTTGCCACGATCGTGGCCCACTATCTCAACGGCGGCATCCGACTTCAGGCCACCTCGAAGCGCGTGACTCCGCAGGTCAAGGCGCATGTCTCGGTGATCCTCGGGCTCCTCGCCCTGGTCAAAGCGGCCGACTACTGGTTGCAGCGCTACGCGCTGACCTACTCCACGCGAGGAACTGTCGACGGAGCCACCTACACCGATGTCAAGGCGCAGTTGCCGGCGATTTACTTGCTGCTCTTCATCGCACTTCTCTCGTTCTGTCTCTTCATCTACAACATCCGTCGTCGCGGCTGGACTCTCCCGGTCGTTGCGGTCGGACTCTGGGCTCTTGTTTCGGTCGTAGCCGGAGTGGCGTACCCGTCGTTCATCCAACGGTTCCAGGTCGAGCCGGAAGAGTCGACCAAAGAGACTCCCTACATCGAGCACAACATCGCCGCCACGCGTGCCGCGCTCGGCCTCGACGCTGTCGACACGGTTCCGTTTTTGTACACGCAGGACAAGGCCATCGCGACGAAGAACGTCGACGACAACCCCGGAACCATCCGCAACATCCGGTTGCTGGACCCAGCGATCGTCAATCCGACCTTTCAGCGCCTCCAGAGCCAGTACGCGTTCTACCGCTTCAACGAACTCGACGTCGACCGCTATCCGATCCGGACACCGAATGGCGAGATCGCCAACACACAGGTCGTCATCGGAACGCGCGATCTCAACGTGAGCGGCATCCCGCAACAGTCATGGGAAGGCGCGCACCTCGCGTACACCCACGGCTACGGCGTGGCCCTCGCCCCGGCCAATGCCACCACAACTCAGGGTCGTCCCGATTTCCTGGTGCGCGACGTGCCTCTTGTCATCGACAAAGCGAAGATCGACGTCAATCTGGAAACACCTCAGACGTATTACGGCGAGAACCTGAGCGGCTATGCGATCACCAACGCAGGGCGCGAGGAAGTCGACTACGTGCAGGTCGACGGGCAGACCAAGTTCACGAAGTACTCGGGTTCGGGTGGCGTGAAGATCGATTCGTTCCTTCGGAAAGCAGCCCTCGGTCTGCGTTTCTCCGACTGGAACCTCGTGGTCTCCAACTACCTGACGTCGGATTCGCGCATCGTGTTCCAGCGCGATGTGCGCCAGCGGGTCGAGACCGTGGCTCCGTTCCTCCATTTCGATGCGGATCCATACCCGGTGATCAGCGGCGGTCGGGTTGTCTACATCTTCGATGCCTACACAACCACGGATCGATATCCCAATGCCCAACGTGCTGATGCCAGCGGCCTGCCCGGCGGCAGTGGACTCCAGGGTGAGCGTTTCAACTACATCCGCAATTCGGTGAAGGGCGTTGTCGACACCTACGACGGCACCGTCAAGCTGTACATCGTGAATCCCGATGATCCGATCATCGCGGCCTACGCCAAGGCCTTCCCGGCGCTCTTCAGCAACGTCGACGAGATGTCGACGGACCTCAAGGACCATTGGCGCTATCCGGAAGACATGTTCCGGGTGCAGACGAACATGTTCGGTCGCTATCACATCGGCGAACCGGCAGCGTTCTACGAAAAGACCTCGAGTTGGTCCGTGGCGCAGGATCCCGGTTCGAGCGTCAATACCGCCTCGACGATCACGACGACGATCCTCCCCAACGGCCAGACGTCGCTCAGGGTCAGCGAAGCGCGAATCGAACCGAAGTACATGTTGCTCCGATTCCCGGGCCAGAAACTTGAATCGTTTGTGCTGCTCCGACCGTTCGTTCCCTATTCGGAGGATGATTCGAAGAAGACGCTGACCTCATTCATGGTCGCCGACAGCGAACAGGCGACCTACGGCAAGCTCACCGTTTACGAGATGCCAAGCGGAACCAACATCGACGGCCCGTCCATCGTGAACTCGAACATCCTCGCCTCGCCGCAGGTGGCGCAGCAGTTGACGCTTCTCAATCAGCAGGGGTCCCGAGCACACCTCGGATCACTGATGCTGGTTCCCGTCAACAATTCGATCGTCTACGTTCGACCGCTCTACGTGTCTTCGGACAACAACACGCAGATCCCCGAACTCAAGAAGGTAATCGCCGTCTTCGGCGGCGAGGTCGTGATGCGCGACACGCTGCGCGACGCGTTGCGGGTCCTGTTCCCGGGAGCCAATCCGCAGACCTTCGAGAGCGGCACGATCATTCAGGACAACACTGTCGCACCCGATGGTTCAGGCGGTGATCCGTCAGGATCCACCACGACGACCACGGTTCCCTCGACCGGCAACGAGACGAAGGACCAGTTGATCGACTCGGCGGCGAAAGCTCTCGTCGACGCCGATGTGGCGCTCCGGAATGGTGATCTCGCCACATATCAGTCCAAGATCCGCGAGGCACAGGCGCTGTTGGCGCAGGCGCAGGCGATGTCCGACGGCGCAACGGGCGCAGCGACGCCCACCTCTGCGCCATCGGCCACGACCACGTCGCTTCTCCAGCGCTCGGCCACGCCGGCCAGTTTCCTGCTGCGCTGACCCCCGGGTCGGTGATCGCGGCCCCTCCGGCCGGGCCGAAGTTCAGTCTTCGACGAAAGTCTGTTCGCCCTCGCCGGCGAGGACATGTTTGAGCACCTTGCCACTCGCGTTTCGCGGGAACGGCTCGGTGCGGGTCTCGATGAACGCCGGGACTTTGTAGGACGCAAGGGTCTCTCCGCAGAATGAGCGGAGTTCGTCGTCGGTGATCGTCGTTCCCTCGGCGATGACGATGATCGCCTTGACCTCTTGGCCGAGGATTTCGTGGTCGACGCCGATGACGGCGGCCTCGATGACGAGAGGGTGTTCGTCGAGACGGTTCTCGATCTCGAACGGGTAGATGTTCTCGCCCCCGCGGATGATCAGGTCGCGTCGACGGGACGCCATGTAGATGGTGCCACCTTCCATGCGTCCGAAATCGCCGGTGATGTACCAGCGGTCGGGAAGGAACGCTTCGGCATTGGCGGTGTCGTGGCGCCAGTACTCCGTCATCAGGAGCGGACTGCGGACGCAGAGGTTGCCCTCTTCTCCTTCGGGCAACTCGTTGCCCTGCTCATCGGTGACCCGGACCTCGATCGTCGGAAGGGGCATGCCGACGCACGAAGGGGACGCGGTGAGCATCCAGTTCGGGGCGAAGGAGATGAGCGATCCCGTTTCCGTCGAGCCGTAGCCGGTGGCCATGGTGTTGGCGAGATGGGGAAAGCGGGTGTCGACGCGGTTGATGATCGACGGAGTGGTGGCCGATCCACCCATGCCGACCGAGACGATCTGGCCGACCGGAATCTTGTCCGAATCCGGGTGGGCGAGCAGACGGACGATGTGGGTTCCGGTGCCGCCCCAGACGTTGATGCCCTCGCTCAAGGTGAGATCGATGACCTTTTGTTCATCGAAACGACCGAGATGCCAGACCGTTGTCGATCCGGTGTGGATTCCGTTGACGGTCGCTCCGAGCCCGGACACGTGGAACAGCGGGAACACGGCAAGCCGGGTGGGGGGAGGGGCGCCCGTCGGCGTCCGCCCGGCGATGGCCATGCCTCGGGCTCCGATGAAGTTCTGGCCCATGCTGTAGGCAATGACGCTGCGATGACTCAATACGGCCGCTTTCGGGCGACCGGTCGTTCCGCTCGTGAAAATGAGGATGGCGGCGTCGTCCTCGTCGATCGCAACGTCGGCGAGCGTCGCCGCGGGGTCGTAGGCGATCATCGAGTCGATCTCGGTGTCGATGTCGATCTGGGGAACTCCGTGCGCGTGGCCGAGTCGTTCGGCACGCTTGGTGTCGATCAACAGGAGCTTGGGTTCGGTGAGTTCGAGAGCGTGTTCCATCTCGAGTTCGGTCCACCAGCCGTTCATCGCCACAGTGACCGCACCGATGGACAGGCAGGCCCAGAAGGAAAGGATCCATCCGACACCGTTGGCGCCACAGATGGCGACCCGATCGCCCTGCACGACACCATGTTCGTTCTGAAGCCAGGAGGCGACGGAGGCGACCTGTGATTCGAGTTCGGCGAACGTGATCCGGCGCCCATCGCCGAAAACCATGGCGTTGCGCTCGCCGTGGGCGAACGACGACGCCAGCACGTCGCGCAGGTTTGCCGGCCGATTCCGGAACACGAGCATGGAATGGCCGCGGACGTCCTCGGCAATGGTTTCGAAGGGCGCGCCGGGGCCGGTGAGGCTGTCGGTGGCGGCGATCAGGTCCGCCAGCTGCGGAAGTTGATGCGCGGGCGTTGCGATATCTGACATGACTCTCCGGACGTTCTGTCGATCCCCTGAAACGGCGATGCTACCGGTACGGCCCGCCGACATTCGTCCGCAACTAGCGTCTCGTCCCATGGGGGAAACGGGCAGGGGAATGCTTCAGGGCAAGGTCGCGCTGGTCTCCGGAGCGGGAGCAGGGATCGGGGCGGCCACGGCTCGACGATTCGCCGAGGAAGGCGCCGCTCTGTGGCTCAACGACCTCCGGGCCGATGCTCTCGCCCGGTTGATCGACGAGCTCGAAGGACGGGGCGCCGAGGTGGGCGGAACTGCGGGCGACATGAGCGACAGTGCGTATGTGGACACCTGGGTCGCCGACGTGGTTGAGCGTCATGGGCGAATCGACGTGCTCTACAACAACGTCGGTGTGTCCCGATCCGGCCTCGTCGGCGATCTGAGCGATGAGGACTGGCGGTTCCAACAGGCGGTCACGCTCGATTCGGTGTTCTTCGCCACGAGGGCGGTTCTTCCCAACATGATCGCGGCGGGTGGGGGCTCGATCGTGAGCATGTCGTCGGGAGCCGGTATCGGAGGCAACTACAACCTCGGCGGCTACGCGGCGGCGAAGGCCGGTGTGATCAACCTGATGGAAACCGTGGCCACCGAATACGGAGAGTTCGGTGTGCGCGCCAATTCCGTCACCCCGGGCCCGACGGATACGGCGCCGCTACGCGCCTATCTCGAAACGCGCCCGGGCGGTATCGAAGCACATGTCGCCGACCTCGATCTGGCCCGGCTCACCGATCCCGAGGAGGTGGCGAACACGGTGCTGTGGCTCGCATCCGATCTGTCGTCGAGCCTCACCGGCATCTGCGTGCGCAGCAACATCCGCGCGGCGAGTCGCCGCCCGAACCGGAACGAGTCCTGACCATGGCCGATGAAACGCCGGAACTTGTCGCATGGCGGGCGTTCTGCCGACGGCTGGAGTCGGTGGGCGAGCAACTGCTTGCCGAACCGTTTCCGACCGGCAGCGCCGATCAGGCCGAAGGGTTCGCCCATCTCGCCGACCAGGTCCTGTGCTGGTTGGGATGGTCGATCGGTCATCCCGACCCGCGTCGGCCCTTCTTCATGCGGCAGAACGATCTCGTGACGCAGTGGGGTGGACCGAACGCCGACAACGTCTACCGCCATGCTCGCCTCGATCCGTCGTTGCGCTATCGGATCACCGGTCGCATGCATTCGGCCGAGGAGTTCATCCTCGCCATGAGAGCCGGGTTCATGCATCAGGAGAAGTGGGGGACGCTCGCCGAGTACACGGGAACCGACCTCGGGATCGGTGCCGGTGACGATTTCGAGATCCTCCTCGGCGGAAACGGTACGGAGGATGGATGGATCCCGATTCCGGAGGACGCCGTCATGGTGTCGTTCCGGGAGTACTACTTCGACTGGACCGAATCGGAGCCGGCAGTGTTCACCATCGAGTGCCTCGACTCGCCGGATCCGTTACAGCGCGTGACCGCACTCGAAGTTTCGCAACGCATCAACGAAGCCGCCGATGGCGTCGAACACTCGATGGTCTATTGGAACGATTACATGATCACCGAACGCGATCGACGAAACGACAACACGTTCGTCGGGTCGTTCGCCCTCGACAAGGGACTGGCCGCGGCCCGCTACGGATTCTGCTTCTGGGATCTTGCCGACGACGAAGCACTCATCGTCGAGTCGGAAGTTCCTGACGCGCGTTACTGGAGTCTGCAGCTCTACGTGCCGGGATGGTTCGAGATTGTCGATCCCGTCGAGCGCATCACGAGTCTGAACCATCGCCAGACGGTGATTTCGGGCGACGGGCGCATTCGTGCGGTCGTCTCCCATCGCGATCCCGGCGTTGCCAACTGGCTCGATGCTGGTGGCCGTCAGACCGGCCTGTGCACATTGCGCTGGTTCTGGCCCGAGTCCGACGATGCGCCCGGCCCCACCGGTCGGGTCGTGAAACTGGCCGATGTCGGGCGACACCTGCCGACGGACACCGAGCTCGTGTCGGTCGGGGAACGCCAGGCGGTCATCGAGTCCCGCCGTCGACATCTGGCGTGGCGCTTCCGGACCTGATCGAGGGCCCGGGTGTTCGACACGCCGTCCTAGGCGCGCAGGATGCCGCCACCATCGACCGAGATGGTCTGACCGGTTACGTAGCGACTCTCGTCGGAAAGCAGGAAGGCGACGGCAGGAGCGATGTCGTGTTCGGCATCTCCGTCGCGACCAATTGGATTGTCGGCGTACATGGCGGCGAAGGCGAGGCTGCGTTCGTCGTCGGTCCCGTCGGCCGGTGCCCGATGGCCGGCCGATGCGGGCAGCACGCAGTTCGCGGTGATGCCGTGGCGCCCCCACTCGCGGGCCGCCGTGCGCGTGAGCGAACGGATCGCTTCGTTCGACGCGGCGTATGGGCCGTAGCCCGCTGCGCCGGTGAGCCCCATCGAGGTTCCCATCGTGACGATGCGGCCCCAACCCCGGGCAATCATGTGGGGGACAGCGGCTTGCATCAACCAGAGCGAACCCTTGGGCCCCGTGTCAAGGAGCAGGTCCATGTCGGACTCGGTGACATCGAGAAGCGGCGTCACTGGTCGGAACGACTGGGCGTTGAGGACAATGCCGTCGATGCGTCCGAACCGTTCGATGGTCGCCGCAACGATCTCGAACGCCCGATCGCGATTCGCCACATCGGCGACAAGAGCCAGATGTTCAGTTCCGGCCAGGGCCAGTTCATCGGAGAGTGCATCGAGACGCTCCTGCTTTCGGCCGGTGACGACCACCGAAGCCCCCCGCCCGGCGAGATGGCGCACGATGCCGAGTCCGATTCCGCGCGAACCGCCGGTGACGATGACGACGCGTCCGGCGAGGTCGTTGAGAAGTGCATGGGGCATTGGGGAAGCGTAGTGACTGTCCCCGGTGAGTTGTGTGGAGTTGCTGCTAGTGACTGGAGTCTGCTCGTTGACGTTCTGTCTGACGAAGTGTGATCCATGCAATCAGCGCAATTCCGCATCCCAAGATGCCATCAAGTCGAAGTGCAGAGGCAATCTGATCAAGTTGCTCGGACCCAACGTTCGAAGCGCCGTCGCTGACGTTGGCGGCGTTGATGACGCCGGTACCCAGCACCACGACCCCGAGTCCGGTGCCGATAGAACTGGCGGCTCCGCGGAATGACGAGATCGGACCTGTCGCGCCTTGCGGCGCCCGTGCCATCACATCGGTGTTCAGAACAGTTACGGCGGCGAAGGCGGCAGTGTTGAATACCGTTGCACAGGCGATCAGCAACCACGCGGGTGAACTCGCTTGAATGCTGACCATTGTCAACATGCTCACTCCGAGGGCGAGGGTGAGGTGTGTCCCGGCATCTGCATAACCCCA
>CAEZUP010000052.1_pt1 | contig 14908 bp, 12 predicted proteins | sample 7264511 | NCBI WGS metagenome assembly CAEZUP01 (sample SAMEA6813833, study PRJEB35770) | uncultured Microthrixaceae bacterium | biome: Freshwater; feature: Freshwater reservoir; material: water | place: Czech Republic | collected 2016-04-20 | depth 0.5m m
CGAACTCGTACAACTGCTTCTGGAGCGATTTTCTTCCCCGATGGAGCCGACTCATGACAGTTCCGATCGGAGTGTCGAGCATTTCGGCGATTTCCTTGTACGAGAATCCCTCGACATCGGCCAGCAGGACGGCCAGACGGAACTGCTCCGGAAGGGACTCGATGGCGTCCTTCACCTCGGAATCGGTGAACATGTCCATGAGTTCGTCCTCGGCGCTCCGGCTGGCCTGGACGGCTTCGAGTCCGCCAAGACGACGGTAGAGATAGAGGTCCTCGGCCTCGTCCAGTTCGGACTCCTGAGGCCGGCGTTTCTTGGAACGGTAGGAATTGATGAAGGTGTTCGTCAGGATCCGGTACAGCCAGGCGCGCAGGTTCGTACCTTCCTCGAAGCCCCCGAAACCCCGGTAGGCCTTCAAGTAGGTCTCCTGCACGAGATCCTCGGCGTCGGCCGGGTTCCGCGTCATACGCAGCGCCGCCGAGTACAGCGCCGGCATGAACTCCATCGCCTCGCCGGCGAATTCAGCCTGTTGTGCCATGAGAGCCCGAGAGGAGAATCGAACTCCTGACCTGCTCATTACGAGTGAGCTGCTCTGCCGTCTGAGCTACCCGGGCGGGGTAAGAGCAAGATGCTAGCCGCGGCCCAATTTCATGAACAACGCCACGAGCTGGAGCCGCTCGTTGGGGTTCCGCCCGAGATTGTCGGCCAGTGCCGATATCGCCGAGAGCGCGTCGATCACGGTGAGCGGCCGCGGCGACGCCGCCAACTCGTCGCGGTAGTGACGGGAGAGTTCGGTGAGTCCCGAACGGAGTTCGTCGGTGCGATAGCGGCGGGCCTCGCGCTTGTGCCGGTCCTCCAACAACTTGCGTCCCGATCCGCGTTCCCCGCTTGCCTTTACCCGCGCTTCGAGTTCGGTCGCTTCGACCGCCTGCGCGTCGGACAGGGGAACCATTGCGTCATTGATCATGGCCAGAAGATCGTCGGCGGTCTCGACAGCGCTCGACCCGGTGCCGTCAAGGCGCTCGGGCACCGCTCGCCAGGCGGCGCGGCGCAGTCCGAGACGCTCATCGGAGGCGAGCAGGCGGGCGCGGGTGAGATCACCCGATGCCGCCGAAGCCGCATCCGCAGCCCGATCGGCGTCGATGCCCTCGGCAACCAGACGCTCGACGATCGCGTCGTCGGAGATGGAACCGAGATCGACCTGCACACAACGACTGGCGATGGTCACGAGATCCGGGCTGATGTCGTCGGCGAGGATCAGGAAGATCGTGTTCGGGGGAGGCTCCTCGATCGTCTTGAGCAGTTTGGGTCCGGCGGTGCTGACCAGATGGAACTCGTCGAGCACGAGGATCTTGCGACCGCCCTCGACGGAGGACCGTGCCGCGAGCGCAATGATGTCGTTCGCCTGTTGAACGGTGATCGACGGACCGTTCCTCTCGAAGACGGTGAGGTCCGGATGCGCCTCCGCCAGCGCCAACGACGCGTGGCGAACCGCTTCGTCACCCACATGATCGGCACTGAACAGCGCAGCGGCGAAGGCGCGGGCCAGAGCCCGCTTGCCGCTTCCGTGCGGGCCGACGAGGAGGTACGCATGCACCGGCGTGTCGACGGCCGCACGCAGTTCAGCGACCGCCGCGTCCTGCCCGATCACGGAACCCCACAGGTCGACGCCGGCGGCTTCGGCGGGAAGCGGGGGGAAGTCGGCCAGTGCGTTCACACCTGCAGTTGTAGCCGCTCCGCCACCGCCGCGGACACTGCCCTCGCCACGTCGTCGATGCCGGGCGTGCCGTCGATGACGACCCAGCGATCCGGTTCGGCCGCAGCCTGCGCGTGGAATCCTGCGATCACTGCAGCATGGAAACTCGCCGGCTCAGCTTCCATCCGATCGCGGTCTGCGCCGAGGCGCCGGTCGGCTTCGTCGCCGGGAACATCCAGAAGCACGATCAGATCGGGCCAGATGCCACCGGTCGCCCACATCGACAACTGCCGGATCTCCTCGATCGGCAATCCCCGTCCGAACCCCTGATACGCGATCGACGATCCGGCGAAGCGATCGGTGACCACATGTCGGCCAGCCGCAAGTGCCGGCTCGACGAGCTCGGCAACGTGCTGCGCCCTGTCTGCGGCCATCAGCAACGCCTCGGCACGCGGTGAGAGGTCGACGGTCGCGGGATCGAGCACCAACGAACGGATCTGTCCACCGATCGTGGTGCCGCCCGGCTCGCGGGTCAGCAGCGCGCCGAGGGCTCCGGCCAGTCGGGCGGACTGGGTGGATTTGCCGCAGGCTTCGCCACCTTCGAACGCGATGAAACGACCGCGCCCTTCGGAACCGCTCACGGCATTTCGATCCGCGATGGGTGCCGGGCATCGCCCGAACGCTTCAGACGCTGACCTTTTCGCAACGACGAACCTGCCGCGAACCCTGCCACGATGATGATTCCGGCCGCGAGCCAAAGGGCGAGACGCACCCCGGGAAGAGCGAGTGTCCCGCCGGCGACGGAGATGCTCCCGCCGACGAGGGCTATCGACATCCGCCCGAGAATCGCCGCCAGAAGGGGGCCCACGACCATCGAGATGAGCACACAGAACCGCACCAGCGTGTTGAGCGAACTGAACACGCGCCCGCGCATGTCGTCGTGAACTTCCTGCTGCAGCATGGCGAATCCGATCACGTACACCGGTCCGACCGAAACTCCCATCACGAACACGAACGTGACCGCAACGCCCAACGACGAGGATGAGGCGGCGAGGAACAGCGAGATCCCGGCTGCGAAGAGGGCACCCGTGAACACCGTCGTCTGAGGAAGCCGTTTCTGGAGGGTCGAGATGCCGATGACGCCGACCGCGACGCCGAAACCGAGTGCCGTCGTGAACAATCCGTATCCTGCGGCCCCCGCGTCGAGGACCTCGGTCGAGAAGACCGCACCGAGAGGAATGAGCATGCCGCCACCGATGAGTCCGGTCGCGAGTCCGATGTTCACCGCCCGAACCGTGTGGTTCCCGAACACCTCGCGCCATCCCTCGCGCAGTTCGTTCAACGTGGCCTTGATGTCGAACCGTCGGGAATCGTCGTCGAGCGGCGCACGCACGCGTCGCTCTTTGCGCGGCAGGGGCAGACGGTGGATCATCCAGGCCGCGACGAGGAACGTGAGGGCGTCGAAGTAGAACGCCAGTGCCATCTGGTTGTTCTCGAGCCAGCCGAGCCCCGGGATGTTGCCGATCCAGATCGACACGCCGGCGAGGAGGGCGAAGAGCAGCGAAGCGAACGGGAACGTTCCGTACGCAGCGGCCAGCGAGAGGGAGTTCGCCGTCGTGAGGTGATCATGGGGAACCAGGTTCGGGACTTCCGCGTCCTTGGCCGGTGACCACAGCAGCGTCAACACCTCGAGCGCGAGCGAGGCCAGCACAAGACCGATCACGTCGCTCACGAACGGCAGCATCACCATCACGAGGGCGCGACCGACGTCGCAGCTGACCATGACCTTCTTGCGATCCCAACGGTCGACGAGGACACCGGCCAGCGGTCCGAAGAAGAATCCGGGGACGATCCGGGCCGCCATCACCAGCGAGATCGCTCCGGCGCCGGCCCCACCACCGATCCGGGCCGCGAGAAGGATGATCGCCGAGAAACCGAGCCAGTCACCGGTGGCCGAAACGACCTGGACCAGCCACAGACGGAAGAATTCCGGCGAACCGAACAGTCGGACATGCCAACCGGCCCGATCGTTCGGCGAATCGACATAGATCGTCTCGGTGTCGCTCTGGATACCGAGGAACAACGCCGCCGCGGCCAGAGGCGCGTCGGTCGAACCGACCAGGTCGGGATCGATCTCGCTCGAGGGAGTTGTTTCGTCGTCCCGGGGCTCGGGGCGAGGTACAGCCATGCCCCAACCCTAGAACGGAGGCCCCGAAAGTCGGGGCACCTCCCGATCAGTCGTCGTTCGTGACGACCCGCTGCGCCGCCGACTTGCGGACAGTCGCCTTCTTGGCCGCCCGCTTCTTGACGGTCCTGGTCGTCATCATGTCCGGGCCCGACCTGCCGGTGGCCGACTTCTTGGCTGCGGCCTTCTTCTTCGCCGGGGCCTTCTTCTTGGCGGGGGCCTTCTTCTTGACGGCCTTGCCGACCTCGCCGTTGGCCATCGAATCGCGTCGACCCTGCAGCAGCTCGGCACCGCGCTCGGGGCTCAGAGCCACCGGGTCATCGCCCACCCGCAACGACGCATTCGTCTCGCCGTCGGTGACGTAGGGACCGAACTTGCCGTCCTTGATGACCATCGGGCGACCCGTCGCGGGGTCGGGGCCGAGTTCGGCAAGGGGTGGCTTGGCCACACCGCGTCCACGACGCTTCGGCTCGGCGAAGAGGCGCAGGGCGTGCTCGAGTGTGACCGTCAGGAGTTCTTCTTCGGTTTCCAGACTGCGCGACTCGGGCTTCTCGCCCTCGCCCTTGGTCAGGTACGGACCGAACTTGCCGTTCTGGGCCCGGATCTCCTCTTCGGTGGCCGGGTCCTTGCCGAGCAACCGCGGGAACGCCAGCAGTTCGAGAGCCGTGTCGATCGAGACCTCGTAGGGATCCATCGACTTGAACAACGATGCGCGCTTCGGCTTCCCGTCGGGGGCTTCGTCGAGCTCACCCAGCTGCACGTAGGGACCGAACTTGCCGTTCATCACGAACACGGTCATACCGGTCTGCGGATCCTCGCCGATCGGCTTGCCGCCCTTGGGCATGGCCAGAAGCTCGATGGCCATCTCGACGGAGAGATCGGCCGGCGGAAGCGAGTCCGGGATGCTCGCCGTATCGTCGCCGCGCTGGACGTAGGGGCCGTACTTACCCGGTTTGGCGATGACGGGCATGCCGTTCGGATCGTCGCCGAGAAGAAAGGTGTTGATCGCGGCCGCATCGATCTCGGGCAGACGATCGGTCACGAGATCGCGGAGACCGTCCTTGCGGATGCCATCGCTCTCGGGACCGAAATAGAAATCGGCGAGTGTCGCAACGCGATCGGCATCGCCGTTCGAGATCCGGTCGAGGATCTCCTCGAGGCTCGCCGTGAAGCTGTAGTCCACGAGTTCGGCGAAGTGCTGCTCGAGCATCGTGGTCACCGCGAATGCCGTCCAGCTCGGAACCAGCGCCGAGCCCTTCTTCCAGACGTAGCCGCGGTTCTGGACCGTCTCCATGATCGACGCGTACGTCGAAGGACGACCGACACCGAGCTCCTCAAGTTTCGCGACGAGCGACGCTTCGGTGAATCGGGCCGGCGGCTTCGTGACATGGCCTTCCGGCGTCAGCTCGGTTGCGTCCAGCGAGTCATCGACCTTCAATGCCGGAAGTCGACGTTCGGCATCGTCGCCCTCGTCGTCGCCGCGCCATTCCTCGACCTGCATCCAGCCGCGTTCGGTGATCACGGTTCCTGCCGCCGAGAATTCGGCATCGCGTTTCGTCGACGTTGTCGCGCCCAGACGGACGGTGACCGTCTCGCCGATGGCGTCGATCATCTGACTCGCAACCGTGCGTTCCCAGATGATCTCGTAGAGGCGCGCCTCGCCGGGCTGGACTTCGCGTCGGACATCCTCCGGCGAGCGGAACCTGTCACCGGAGGGACGGATCGCCTCGTGGGCTTCCTGGGCGTTGACCGCCTTCTTCTTTCCCCACGAACGCTGGACCGCCTCGACCGAACCGGCGCCAAAACGCTCGGTGGCTTCGGCCTTCGCGGCGGCCACAGCCACCTGCGACAGGCTGCTGGAGTCGGTTCGCATATAGGTGATGTAGCCCTGCTGGTACAGGCTCTGGGCCATCGACATGACCTGCTTCGCCGAGACCTTCAAACGGCGACCCGCGACCTGCTGCAGGGTCGACGTCGTGAACGGGGCGAAGGGACGCTTCCGGAACGCCTTCGACTCCACCGAACGGACCGAGAACGCCGAGGTGCCGAGTTCGTCGGCGAGTGAGCGGGCGGATTGTTCGTCGAGAATCAGTCGATCGGACCGCTTCAGCGCGCCGTCGTCGTCGAAGTCGGCACCGGTGGCGATGCGGACGCCATCGACGGCGAGGAGTTTCGCGTCGAAGGGAATCGGCTCCGTCGAAGCCGCGAATGTCCCCTTCACGTCCCACCAGCCGGCGGAATGGAAGGCCATGATCTCCCGCTCGCGTTCCACCACGAGTCGGGTCGCCACGCTCTGCACGCGGCCGGCCGACAATCCGGCGCCGACCTTCTTCCAGAGAACTTCCGAGAGCAGGAAGCCGAAGAGCCGATCGAGGCTCCGCCGGGTCTCCTGGGCCTGGACCAGTTCGTCGTTGAGTTCCCGCGGATTGGCGAATGCCTCCCGGATGGCGGGGCCGGTGATCTCGTGGAAGACCATCCGGTAGACCGGCATGCCCTTCGGCGGCTTCAGGGCCTCGAGGAGATGCCAGGCGATTGCCTCGCCTTCGCGATCCTCATCGGTCGCGAGGTAGAGGGAATCGGCGTTCTTGAGGGCCTTCCTGAGCTCGGCAACGATCGGCTTCTTGTTGTCGGGCACCACGAAATAGGCGTGGAAATCGTCCTCGGGATCGATTCCCAGACGGGCCCAAGGCTCTTTCTGCTTGTCCTTCGGCAGTTCGGTCTTCTTGCGGGGCAGGTCTCGGATGTGCCCGACCGAAGCGATCACGGTGGGAGCGGCCCCACCGGTGGTTTCCCCGCGGAGGAACTCGGTGATCTTCTTCGCTTTGGTGGGTGATTCGACGATGACGAGCGGTCCGGCCATGGCGGACAGGTTGCGAGCATTTCGGCGCCGCTGTCAATCGCCAAGATCCGGACGGCCCCACCGGGGACCCCTTTCAGGGGTCCCCGATTTCTTTTCCCCGGGGGGCGAAGGTTCGTCCGGAGGCCCCCGAATCGGCCATACTCGGCCCATGACCTCCACCCCTTCAGCCCCCCGATCAGGCGATCTCCCGCCCGAAGGTGGCACCGAGGCCGGCTCGGGAGAACTGCGACCCTGGGGCAACTACGTCATCCTCGATGACGGTCCCCTCGCCAAGGTCAAGCGGATCACGGTGGATCCCGGGCAGCGACTCTCTTATCAACAGCATCACCAGCGGGCCGAGCACTGGTTCGTGGTCGCCGGCATGGCGATCGTCACGCTCGACGGCACCGAACACCGGGTGGCCCCCGGCGAAGCGATCGACATTCCGCTCGGCACCGCCCATCGGGTCAGCAACCCGGGCACCGACCCACTCATCTTCATAGAGGTGCAGTTGGGCGACTACTTCGGCGAGGACGACATCGTCCGCCTCGAAGACGATTACGGCCGAGCGCCGAACTCGTAACCTCTCCAGAAAAGGCGGTCCCATGGACTTCGCATTCAGCCCCCGTGCCACCGAACTGCGCGATCGATTGCTCGCGTTCATGGACGAGGAGGTCTACCCGGCCGAATCCGTGTTCGCCGAACAGATGCGGGCGTCCGGCGATCCCCATCACCATCCCCATGTCCTCGAGGAACTGAAGGCCAGCGCCCGGGAGCGCGGGCTCTGGAACCTGTTCCTCCCCCGGGTCACCGAGTGGACACCCGATCCCGTCTCCAACGTCGATTACGCCCCGCTCGCCGAGATCACCGGGCGCAGCCCCCTCGGGCCGGAGTCGCTGAATTCCGCGGCACCCGACACGGGCAACATGGAGATCCTCGCCCTCTTCGGCACGCCCGAACAGAAGGATCGCTGGCTGGTCCCGCTGCTCGAAGGCGAGATCCGTTCATGCTTCGCCATGACCGAACCGGACGTGGCGTCGAGTGATGCGCGCAACATCCAGCTGTCGATCAGACGCGAAGGCGACGAGTACGTCCTCAACGGTCGCAAATGGTGGATCTCCGGCGCCGCGAATCCGCGCTGCAAGGTTGCCATCGTCATGGGCAAGACCGATCCCGATGCGCCCACCTACAGCCAGCAGTCGATGGTGCTCGTACCGATGGACACTCCGGGGCTGACCGTTGTCCGTGATCTTCTGGTGTTCGGTTACAACGACCGCGAGGGCCATTGTGAACTGAATTTCGACAACGTCCGCGTTCCCGTCACGAACATTCTCGGCGAGGAAGGCAGCGGCTTCGCCCTTGCACAGGCCCGCCTCGGCCCCGGTCGGATCCACCACTGCATGCGATGCATCGGCATGGCCGAACGGGCTCTCGAGCTCATGTGTCGACGCGTCACCAGCCGCGTTGCCTTCGGCAAGCCACTCGCCCAGCAGGGCGTGATCCAGGAGTGGATCGCGGACAGCCGCATCGAGATCGAACAGGCCCGCCTGCTCACGATGAAGGCGGCATGGCTCATGGACACCGTCGGGAACAAGGGTGCCCGGATCGAGATCTCCGCCATCAAGGTCGTCGCACCGAATGTCGCCCTCAAGGTCGTCGACCGTGCGATCCAGGCTCACGGTGGCGGTGGCGTATCGCAGGACTTCCCGCTCGCCGGCATGTACGCCGGGTTGCGCACGCTGCGCTTCGCCGACGGACCGGACGAAGTTCATCGCATGCAGCTCGCCCGTCGCGAACTCGCTCCCTATCTCGCGACCGGCAGCGGCGGACCAACCTCGGCCGACATCGGCGTCGCCCGCTGAGTCGGGGCCCGATCGACGATCAGTCGGTCGGGACGAGTTCCGAGGGTTCTTCGTGGAAGAACTCCTCGTTCTCGAGTTCCTCGAGTTCGAGTTCGCTCGAACTTGCCCTCGAGGCCGCCAGCCGCAGGATGGCCGCCGATCCGAGGGCGGCAACGGCCGACGCGGCCAGAATCCCGACCTTCGCCTCGTCGGTGTACCCGGGCTCGTCGAACGCCAGACCGGTGACGAAGAGCGCGACGGTGAAGCCGATTCCGGCCGCCATCGCGATGCCCAACATGTGCAGGCTGCTCGCCCCGCGGGGTCGTTTGGCTATGCCGAACCGGATGGCCAGCCATGCCGGAACAAAGACGCCGACTGTCTTGCCGATCACCAGTCCCGCTCCGACACCCCAGGTGACCGATGAGCTTGCCGCCGATCGCAACGCTTCGGAGGTCAGCGGAATGCCCGCGTTGACGAGCGCGAACACGGGAATGATGACGAAGCTGGTCCACGGATGCAGACGATCGACGAGTCGCTCGCCGACCGGAACCGATTCCTTGATCAGGAACGACGCAGCCTGGACATCCGCGGCGGAGAGTTCGGGCTGGTTCTCGAGCCGATCGGCGATGGACTCCCGATCGAGATCGGTACGGAGTGGATCGGTGGGCGTCAGGAATCCGAGCGCCACCCCGGCCACGGTGGCGTGAATGCCCGATTTGAGCATGCAGTACCAGATCACGACACCGACAACCACGTACAGCGGGATGTACCAGACCCGGCGACGACGCAACAGATAGACGACGCCGAGGAGTCCGACTGCCGCCAGCAGCCAGGCCAGATTGAAACCGTGGCTGTAGAAGACCGCTATGACGGCGATCGCGCCGAGATCATCGGCGACGGCAAGGGTGAGCAAGAAGAGCTTGAGACTCACCGGAACGCGCTTGCCAAGGAGTGACACGATGCCGACGGCGAACGCGATGTCCGTGGCCATCGGGATGCCCCAACCGTGAGCTGTCGGCGTACCTGCGTTCAGGGCGAAATAGATGATGGCGGGAACGATCATTCCGCCCGCCGCCGCGATGATCGGCAGCGCCGCCGCTCGCCGATCGCGCAATTCACCCTTCACCAGCTCGCGCTTGATCTCGAGCCCGGCCACGAAGAAGAACACGGCCATCAGGGCGTCGTTCACGAATTCCTGCAACGTCAACGACAGCTGAATCGGACCGGCATCGAGGAGGAGATCGGCATTGAGGAAACTCGCGTAGGAGTCCTTCCATGGCGAGTTGGCCCACAGGAGTGCCACGACCGTCGCCGCAAGAAGCAACAGGCCGCTCGCCGCCTCGATCTTGAGGAAGCGGGCCACCGGCCGGGCAACACTGCGGGACAGGAGACGATCGGTCCCGAGCCAGGTGTGTGTCCAGGGATGTCCGTCATGAAGTTCTGGTTCAGTGCGTTCGGTGCTCATCGGCCCCCGGTCTATCGGACGGGCGTCGCCCGAACGTTTCGTGTTTATGACTTCTGCATTACGGAGGCGTCACTCACCGAGCAGCGCATCGATGGCGGCGTCGATCGACTCATGGATCGGCAGGACTTCGATCAATCTCGTGATCTCGAAATCGCGTCTGACCTGCGGTTCCGCCCGGGAAAGCGCAAGGTCGCCGCCCTGAAGACGAGTTCGCTTCACACCACCGAGAATCACTCCGAGGCCCGTCGAATCCAGATAGTCGGTACCGGCCAGATCGAGGACGATCTTCGGCGACGGCCCGAGATCCGCGATCGCCTGAATGAGTTGTTGACGAAGTTTCGGGGCCGTGGAGATGTCGAGTTCTCCGATCACGGAGACGACGCCCACTCCCCCGCGACCTGGAGCGACGATCAGATCGAAAACCATGCGCGCATCCTTTGGTCGAGAATCTCGCCAGTCCGCCCCGTGCGTTGTGACCACCCAAGGCTATCGGCCAATCTCCGGCCGTTTGAAGGCGGGTCCGGGGGCGCGGTCTCCGCACCACACCCGTACCATCGGTTGCGATGACTGCCCTCGCCCCCGTCGATCTCCACAAGTTCGCGGAATCCCTCGAGGGCGATCCCCGTCTTGTCCACGTCGAACGCATCCCTGCCCGCGCCGCCACCTTCGGCGAGCTTGATCATCCGCTACCCGAAGCCGTGCGGGAGCGGCTCGGGGTCGCCGACTTCTGGTCCCATCAGGCCATCGCCATCAACCACCTGCGCGCCGGCCGGTCCGTCGCCGTCGCCACCGGCACAGCCTCCGGAAAATCCCTTTGTTTTCAAGCTCCGATCGCGGAGATGGCTGCGGGTCCGAAACCGGCCACATCGCTCATGCTGTTTCCCACCAAAGCGCTGGCACAGGACCAGCTGCGCTCGATCACCGCGCTCGACATCCCGGGACTCGTGGCCGGCACCTATGACGGCGATTCATCCGGCGAAGAGCGCACCTGGGTTCGCCGAAACGCGAACGTGATCCTCACCAATCCCGAAATGCTCCACATCGGGCTGCTTCCCAATCACGACAAGTGGGCCAACTTCTTCCACCGTCTCGAGTTCGTCGTCATCGATGAACTGCACACGCTCCGGGGGATCTTCGGAAGCAACGTCGCCCATCTCCTGCGCCGATTGCGCCGGATCTGCGCGCATTACGGATCCGATCCCACTTTTGTTTTCACCTCGGCCACCATCGGCGAACCGGGTCGGCTCGCATCGGCGCTCTGCGGACTGCCGGTGGAAGAAGTGACCGAAGACGGCTCCCCCTGCGGGGATCGCATCTTCCTGCTCTGGGATCCGGCCGCCGAGGATGATGGCTCGGGTCGGAATGTCTCCTCGTCGCGCGACACCGCCGAGCTCATGGCCGCACTCGTGCGCAGCGATCACCGGGCCATCGCCTTCTGCCGGAGCCGGAAGGGCACCGAGATCGTCGCCGCCGATGTGCGCCGTCACCTCCCGAAGAAACTTGCCGAATCCGTGCGTCCCTACCGCGGCGGCTACCTCTCCTCGGAGCGCCGCGAAATCGAGCGCGAACTCTTCAGCGGCGAATTGCGCGGGGTCGTCGCGACCTCGGCGCTCGAACTCGGCATCGACGTGGGCGGCCTCGACGTCTGCATCCTCAACGGATTTCCCGGCACCATCGCCTCCATGTGGCAGCAGGCCGGCCGAGCCGGTCGGGCCGCGCAGACCTCACTCGCCGCCCTTGTCGCCGGCGACGATCAACTCGACCAATGGTTCATGCACCATCCCACCGAGTTGTTCTCGCGGAAGCCCGAATCGGCGGTGATCAATCCCGGCAACTCCCATGTTCTTCTTCCCCATCTCGGTTGCGCCGCCTACGAGTTGCCCCTCACGCCAGAGGACGAGATCTGGTGGCCGGAGACTCTCGAGGACGGCGTTCGCTCCCTCATCCTTTCGGATCGGTTGCGCATGCGGCCCGCCCATCACCGGCAGGGTGCAGCCGCAGTCTGGGCGGGCGGCGGATGGCCGGCGCAGAAGGTGGGTCTGCGCAATGCCGGAGGCGACGAATACCGGATCGCCACGACCGACGGCACGCTCATCGGAACTGTCGACGGATCACGTGCCTTTCGCCTCGTTCATCCCGGAGCCGTCTACATGCATCAGGGTCAGTCCTGGCGCGTCACCGATCTCGACCTCCGAGACCGTGTGGCCATCGTCGAGGCCAGCGACGGCGGCGAGTACACCCAGCCCCGGGCCGTCACCGACATCTCGATCCTCGAAACCGATCAGACCCGAACACTCGGTGCCGCCGAATTGTCGCTGGGCAGTCTGCGCGTCGTTTCGCAGGTCATCGGGTACCGACGGTTCAACACTTTCACCGGCGAGCAGCTCGGCACCCATGATCTCGATCTTCCGGCCGGCGAACTCGAAACTCGGGGTTTCTGGTACGTCATCGATGACGATGTGATCGACGACTCCGGCATCGACCTCGGCGAACTGCCGGGCGCACTGCATGCGGCCGAGCACGCCGCCATCGGGATCCTGCCGCTGTTCACGATCTGTGATCGATGGGACGTCGGAGGACTCTCCACCGCGCACCTCGCCGATACCGGCGCGGCGACCATAGTCATCTACGACGCGTACCCCGGGGGTGCCGGTGTCGCCGAGCTCGGATACGAGGCGGCCGACCGTCATCTTGCCGCCACGCTCGACGTCATCGAAACATGTGAATGCAGCGACGGCTGCCCGTCGTGCGTGCAGTCACCGAAGTGCGGGAATGGCAACGATCCTCTGGCCAAGGACGCGGCAGTCGAACTACTTCACGCGATCCTGGGTCGTTGACTCCCGCATCATCACCATGGTTCCCTCGAGATCCACATCGGGCAGCAACGGCCCGACAAGTGGCACGTCGGTGCTGCTCCGATAGCGAACGACAACACTGATCCGCTCGTCCCGTTCGGTTGGCGTTGTCGTCAGTTCGAGTCGGGCGGGATCGAGCGAACCGGACCTTTCGGCACCGGAGCGGGCCGCCGCCGCGGGATCGCCTTCGGCCACCGCTGCAGCGCGGGCCGCCTCGCGGGCGGCGTGAACAACCATGAGCTGATCTCGGAGGACGAGTCCGAACTGCAGCACCAGCAGAATCAGGACCGCGACGAGGGGGAGGAGCAGCGCCAGTTCGACTGTCGTCTGGCCCCGATCCCCCCGCCTCGTCACGATCACTTCACCCGCCCGACGACCCCGTCGAGCACCGCGTCGAACAGAGCGCCGATCGCGCCCGATTTCGTGGCCCACCCAACGAGCAGAACCGCGATTCCGGCGGCACCGAGAAGGACAAGGGCATATTCGGCAGTCGTCTGGCCGCGGTCATCGCGCCCCCTTGATCGCTCGGCGGTCAATGCGGCATGCAACTTCGCGAACAGCGCGAGATGCGAGAACGAACGTCGGTTCTTCATGTGTTTCTCCTGGACATGGTTGATGTTCGGGGGAAGGGGAGATCAGAACGAAAGCGACGGCATCGATGCAACGAGGAGCGGCACGACCGTGAGCAGACCGAAAGCCGGCAGGATGCACGTGATCAGGGGGAACAGGAGACGCACCGGAAGTTTCCGGGCCCGTTCCTCGGCGTGGCGTCGGCGTACCAATCGGGCGTCGGCCGCCACCTTTTCCAGTGACGAGGACAACGGAACGCCATCGAAGGCCGAACTCCGCAGTGCCGAAGCAAGCGGACGGAAGCAGTCACCGAGATCGTCGAGCGGATCGAGGGCGTCCCCGAGCCGCACTCCGAGCCGGGCCCGCCGCCGAACCTCGGCGAATGCCGGAGCGATCGGTGGGGGAAGGTGGGGTACCACGATGTCGACGACCTGATGAATCGAGTGGCCGGCTCCGATCGCGAGACGGAAGAGGTCGACGCATTCCGGCAGCGCCGATTCGATGGCGGTGAGTCGGACAGTGCGGAGTCGACGCTGGCGAAATGCGGGTCGGGCCCAGACAAGAGCGGCCGCCATCACCGCAAGGAGTGGGCCCCGAAGAAGGAATCCCGCCAGTCCGGCGAGAAGCGCGGCGCCCATCCGTGTATCGAGGCTGTCGTCCGGGCCGCGCGAGGCTGCGCCGCGGACGAGTCGACCCAGGGATCGCACCGGGCCACCCAAACGCGAACCGATGTCCGGACGGCCTGTCATTTCGTGCCCGCGATCATGCGGGACATCCACCAACCGCCGGCCGCATTGAGGCTGACCCCGGCGATACAGCACGCCCACCCGAGGGGCCGAGTGAGAAGCAATGTCGCAACCCGACTGTCCGCCGAGGCACCGAGAAACGCGAATCCGACGGGAGCGACGATCATGACCATTGCCGACGCCCTCGCCTGCGAGGACAACGCGCGGACTTCGCGTTCGAGTGCGATTCGTTCGCGCAAACTCTCGGACACACCTCCGAGGACCGTGGCCACCGATCCGCCCGATGTCGCGGCAAGGCCGAGGGCGACTGCAGCAAGATCTCGCAGCGGAGATCCCGCGGCCGCACCCCAGTTCGTAATCGCCTCGCCCACCGGCACGCCTGCATCGAGATCGGCGACAAGTCGTCGGTGATCATCGGCGGTTCGCGCTGCGGCGGCGGAGCGAATCGCATGGGGAAGGCTCTCTCCGGAACGGAGAGAGCGGATGATCTGATCGACGAGATCCGGAAGATCGCGATCGCCGGCCTTCCGATCCGTGAAGCGACGAAACCATCTGTTCCCGAACCGAAACCCGTTTCCCGAAGCGGCACCACCGGGACGGCGGCGACCGGAGTCGACCCCATCGGCCACCAGCGAATCGAGTCGGCGCCTCACGACACCTTCGGCAAGCGCCGGTCGGACACCCGAGAGGGCAAGTGCCGAGAGCAGCACCGAC
>CAEZUP010000053.1_pt1 | contig 14848 bp, 19 predicted proteins | sample 7264511 | NCBI WGS metagenome assembly CAEZUP01 (sample SAMEA6813833, study PRJEB35770) | uncultured Microthrixaceae bacterium | biome: Freshwater; feature: Freshwater reservoir; material: water | place: Czech Republic | collected 2016-04-20 | depth 0.5m m
GACCCGTCGTCGCTCCGACCTGCTCGAGCCGCCATCGACCCTCGACGAGACCGTCGCCGTCGAGGCCGAGGTTGAAACCGCGGTCGAGGTCGAGGCCGAGGTTGAAACCGCGGTCGAGGTCGAGGCCGAGGTCGAAACCGTTCCGGAAGCGGTCGAAACCGCAGCAGAAGTCGAAGTTGTCGAGAAACCCCGATTCCGCGATCGGCTGTCGAAGGCCCGGAGCGCGTTCTCCGGTGCGGTCGGATCGATCGCCGGGCGATCCCGGATCGACGAGCAGACCTGGGACGAACTCGAAGAGGCACTGATCATGGCCGACGTCGGTGTCGGCGCAGCCCAGGATCTGCTCGAACACCTCCGAACCCGGGTCAAGGCCGATGGGCTTTCAACCGGTGACGAACTGCTCGAGGCACTCAAGGGGGAACTCAAGGAACGACTCTCGGGGTTCGACCGGACACTCGTGTATTCGCCCGAACCGGGTCCGAGCGTCTGGCTGTTCGTCGGCGTGAACGGCGTCGGCAAGACCACAACCATCGGCAAGTTGGGAGCCCGCGAGCAGGCGGAGGGTCACTCCGTGCTGATGGCGGCGGGCGATACGTTCCGGGCGGCAGCCGCCGAACAACTCGGCATGTGGGCTGATCGTTCGGGGGCGGTCCTCATACGCGGCAACGAAGGCGGCGACCCGAGCGCGGTGATTTTCGACGGCGTCGAAGCGGCCAGTGCACGCGGCATCGATCTTGTTCTTGCCGATACCGCCGGACGTCTCCATACCAAGGTCAACCTCATGGACGAACTCCGCAAGGTCCGACGGGTCGCCGACAAGGGCGACGGTACCGTCACCGAGGTACTCCTCGTTCTCGACGCCACCACGGGTCAGAACGGCCTGATCCAGGCCCGGCAGTTCACCGAAGCGGTGGAACTCACCGGGGTGGTTCTCACCAAACTCGATGGTTCGGCGAAGGGTGGAATCGTGATAGCGATCCACGAACAACTCGGCATTCCGGTCAAACTCGTAGGTCTCGGAGAGGGGATCGACGATCTCGTTGCGTTCGATCCCGATGAATTCGTGGAGGCACTTTTCTCATGAAACTGTTCACTTTTCCGATCCGTCTCGGCATCAAAGCCTTGGTGATGCCCATCCGGCTCCTGTTCGCGACAACGTGGCTCACCTTCCGGGCGGGGTTGAAAGCAGGCGCTCTTCCGGTCAGAGGCGGGGTGTTTGCGGGCCGGAAACTCGGAGCGAAATCTCTGGTCCTGTTGGCCGTCGGGATCGCGATCGGCATCGTGATCGGTCGCGAGATCGGTATCCGTTCGGTCGGTTGCGATCACGATCACGGCCACCACGATGATCACGGTCATGCCGACGAACTCCCCGGACAGTCCGAACCCACACAGGATGTGACCGATGTTTGAAACCCTTTCCGATCGATTCGAATCGGTCATCGGTCGACTGCGCAGCAAGGGCAAGCTGACCGAAGCCGATGTCGACGACGCGCTGCGCGAGATCCGCGTCGCCCTGCTCGAAGCCGATGTCAACGTCACGGTGGTCAAGAACTTCATCGGGCGCGTCCGCGAACGTGCTCTTGGCGAGGAACTTTCCAAAGCTCTCAACCCGGGGCAGCAGATCGTCAAGATCGTCAACGACGAACTGACGGCGACCCTCGGTGGCGAGACGATTCGCATCACCTACAACTCGAAACCGCCGACTGTCGTGCTGATGGCCGGCCTCCAGGGTTCCGGAAAGACGACGAACTCGGCGAAGCTCGCCCGCTGGTTCAAGAGCCAGGGTCGCCATCCGCTCTTGGTCGGCGCCGATCTCCAGCGGCCTGCGGCAGTCGAACAGCTGCGCACGCTCGGACGTCAGATCGAGGTTCCGGTCTTCTCGGCCGACACCGATCCCGTTCAGGTTGCTGCCGCAGGTATCGCCGAAGCCCGCAAGACCGGACGCGATGTCGTGATCGTCGATACCGCCGGTCGTCTTGCGATCGATGCGGAACTGATGGACGAGGTCCGACGGATCTCCGAGGCGGTGAATCCGAATTACACGTTCCTCGTCATCGACGCGATGACGGGTCAGGACGCGGTCACGACGGCGGAGTCGTTCCACGCCGCTCTCGAACTTGATGGCGTGATCCTGACGAAGCTCGATGGCGATGCCCGCGGTGGCGCCGCTCTCAGCGTCAAGGAAGTTGTCGGTCGTCCGATCGCGTTCACGTCCACGGGCGAGAAGTTGCGCGACTTCGATCTGTTCCACCCGGATCGTCTCGCCGGTCGGATCCTCGGAATGGGCGACATGCTCACGCTCATCGAGAAGGCGGAAGAGGTCTTCGAGAAGGACGAGGCCGAAGCGGCCGCGGCAAGGATGTTCGAAGGGCAGTTCACCTTCGAGGACTTCCTCGACCAGATGCAGCAACTCAAGAAGATGGGTCCGCTCTCGGGAGTTCTCGGCATGATGCCGGGTATCCCGAAAGAGGTGAAGAACGCACAGATCGACGATCGGGAGATCGACCGGGTCGAGGCGATCATCCGTTCCATGACCCCGGCCGAGAGGATCGATCCCGATCTCATCGACCAGTCGAGACGGGTGCGCATCGCCAGGGGTTCGGGCAGCGATCCGGCCCGGGTCGGCGAGCTCGTCAAGCAGTTCAAGGAAATGTCCAAGATGATGAAGCGCATGGGTGGGATGGGTTCGAAGCGGATTTCGAAGTCCCGGCGCAAGGCGGCCAAGGGCAAATCAAAAGGCCCCGGAGGGCGCACCACCGGAGGCGGCCGGACCGCCCCGAACACCAAGGCCCCGTTGCGATTGCCGAACCTCGACCCGACCAGCTTCGGAATGCCCGGATCGCGACCCGATTCGGGTCTCCCGGGGCTGCCCGATCTGGGTTCTGGCGGAGGGTTCCCCGTACGCTGATACCCTGACTTGCTCCCGCACCCCCGCGAGCGTCACGATTGTTGGCCGCTCCAGCGCTGTCCGCGCCGGTGCTCATTCGACGAAGAAGAGAGAAACGCCGTGGTAAAGCTCCGCCTCATGCGGATGGGTAAGACCAAGCAACCGACATATCGCATCGTGGCCGCCGATTCGCGTTCGCCGCGAAACGGTCGGTTCATCGAGATTGTCGGTCACTACAACCCTCGCACCGATCCGTCATCAATCACTGTCGACAACGACAAGGCTGTCGCGTGGTTGCAGAAGGGCGCCCAGCCCACCGAAGCAGTCCAGAAGCTGCTGAAGATCTCGGGCGCATGGGAGCAGTTCTCCGGCGCAGCGTCGTGAGCGACGAGCTCGACACGTCGGAAGACACCGTCGACGAAGGTCCCGCAGCGGATCTGACGACTGCCAAGACCGTGCTCACCTACGTGGTGAGCCAGCTTGTCGAGGATCCGTCGGCCGTCGAGGTCGATCTCGACGAGCGTGGTCGCAAGCCCGTGCTCAACGTGCACGTCGGTCCCGGCGACATGGGTCGCGTGATCGGCAAGCGCGGACGCGTCGCCCAATCGATTCGTACCGTGGTTCGCGCGGCAGCAGCCCGCGACGGTGGCGATGTCGAGGTCGAGTTCCTCGACTGATCGGGTGACCCTTCTCGAGGTCGGCCGAATCGACAAGCCCCACGGAGTCCGGGGCGATGTCATCGTGAGTCTCATCACCACCGAGTCCGTCCGGGTCGCCCCGGGTTCAATCCTGGCGACCAAGGACAGGACGTTGCGCGTTATGGCCTCGCGGCCACATCAGCACCGCTGGATCGTGACCTTCGAAGGCGTGATCGGGCGCGAGGGAGCCGAAGCACTTGCTGGCACCCCGGTGTTCGCCGAGCCGCTCAGTGACGATCCCGATGAACTGTGGGTTCATGCGCTGATCGGCAAGCAGGTTGTCGAAACCGACGGAACGCGCCGCGGCGTCGTCGAATCGGTTCAGGCCAACCCGGCCAGCGATCTTCTCGTTCTGGATTCGGGTGCTCTCGTACCACTGCGTTTCATGATCAGTCGCAACGAGAGCGACGAACTCGTCGTGGACGTCCCCGACGGTCTTTTCGAACTCCTCGACGAGGACTAGAGGGCGGGCCGCACCGATGCGCATCGACGTCTTCACCATCTTTCCCGACATGGTTTCCGGGTTCGCCGGTCAGTCCCTTCTCGGCCGGGCCGTCGAACGCGGCCTGCTCGACATTCGGGTGCACGATCTTCGGGAACACACGACCGATGTCCACCGAACCGTCGACGGCTCGCCCTATGGCGGGGGCGCCGGCATGGTTCTGCGCCCGGAACCGATCGTGGCATCGGTCGAGGCGGCCGATCCGCCCCGTCCACTGTTCCTCCTGGGACCCGGGGGACGCACCCTCGATCAGGCGATGGCCCGGGAACTCGCCGCGGGCGAGGGTCTCTCGCTGCTGTGTGGGCGCTACGAGGGAGTCGACGACCGGGTCCGCACCGAGGTGTGCGACGGCGAGCTGTCGATCGGCGATTACGTGCTCGGCGGCGGGGAGGTTGCAGCCATGGTCGTCCTCGAAGCAGTGGGGCGGCTGGTGCCCGGCGTCATGGGCAATGCCGAATCGGCGGGGGAGGAGTCGTTCAGCGACGGCCTCCTCGAATATCCCCAGTTCACGAAGCCGGCCGAATTCCGGGGTGTTGCCGTTCCCGAGGTGCTCCGATCGGGTGATCATGCCCGTGTGGCCCGCTGGCGCCATGCTCGGGCACTTGTGCGGACGATGCGCTCGAGGCCTGATCTCATGGACCTCCGGGGCGGTCTTTCGGCCGAGGAAGAGGCCCTTCTGCTCGAGTTCGGGCTCGACGACTGACCTGTCGGGTGCGGCGGCGGGCGACCGTCCCGGGAAGGGCCGAACGGCGCTTTGCCGATTCGGCCACCGGCCGCCTACGATGATCATTCCAGTCGGGCCGGTTCAGTGGCCCCTCCCCCTCGCAACCGGCCCGTACGTCGGTTGCACTCACGCCAGGATTTCCGCAGATGAATGCCATCGATCTCATCGACGCCCAGAGCCTCCGCGACGATGTCCCCACATTCGGCCCCGGTGACACCCTCAAGGTGCACGTCCGGGTGGTCGAAGGGACCCGCGAGCGCGTCCAGCTGTTCCAGGGTGCCGTGATTCGCCGTCAGGGCGACGGGCTCCGCGAGACCTTCACGGTCCGCAAGGTGAGCTTCGGTGTCGGCGTCGAGCGCACCTTCCCGGTCCATTCCCCGATCGTTTCCAAGATCGAGGTCGTGAGCCGAGGCGATGTCCGTCGCGCCAAGCTGTACTACCTGCGCGATCGCATCGGTAAGTCCGCGAAGATCAAAGAAAAGCGCGACTGATACACACATCAGGCGGGTTTGATCACTGGCGAGTGGGTAGGTCTCAGTGAGCACAGAGGATCTCGAAGAGTACGAGTCCGATGTCGAACTGCAGCTTTACCGCGAGTATCGGGATGTCTGCCCGATGTTCCGTTTCGTGGTCGAGACCGAACGACGTTTCTATCTCGCGAACGATGTCAAGCAGAACGTTGTGACCGAAGGTGGTCGCAGCCGGGTGGACATCGAACTGCGCGATGCGTGGGTCTGGGACATGTATCGCCAGAATCGTTTCGTCACCCATGTTCGTATCGTGACGTTCAAGGACGTCAACATCGAGGAACTCCCACGCGAAGAGCTGGAGTTGCCGTGACCGGATCATCTGAGTGACCAACGGTCGCCGTGCGCTGGGAGCGCATGGCGAACAGCTCGCAGCCCGCTGGTACGAGTCGAGGGGATACACCGTCGTGGCGCGCAATTGGCGTTCGCGGACTGGTGAGATCGACCTCGTGGTGAGTCGGGGTTCGCTCGTGGTGATCTGCGAGGTGAAGACCCGGAGTTCGACGGCTTACGGAACTCCCGCCGAAGCGGTGGGTCGAACCAAGCAACAACGCCTGCGCCGGTTGGCCATCGAATGGATCGGTGAATCCGGACGCCATCCCTCGGCGATCAGATTCGATGTCGCATGTGTGATGCGGGGTGTGGTCGACGTGATCGAGTCGGCCTTCTAGACGGTCAGGACTTCTGCTGCAGAAGCGTCATGATCGCGGCGACGAGAGCTTCGCCCAGTTCCTCATCGTTGAACTGCTCGCGCTGCTGACCGATCGCTTCGGAGGAGAGGAGCATGTCGAGGATCCCGACATCGGCGGGTCGGAGACCGACCAGTTCCGCTGCGAACCATTCTCGCAACTGTGCACGCATCCGCTCCCGACGAAGCTCGAGGAACGTTGCGGCAAGAGGAGACTTCGGAGCGGTCATCTCGATCGCCCTGGCGAACGGCCGGGCCACGACCACGAGCTCGATCCTGAGCCGGACGAGCGTCGCGACCCGCGAGCGCAGGTCGCCGGCGGGCGGATCCAGGTCGAGGCAGTGGGCGATGCGGGGAAACACTTCGGCACCCATCGCCAGCATCAGTGCCTCGCGGTCCGGGAAGTAGCGAAAGATGCTCCGCTCGGAGATCCCGCATTTGGCTGCGATCTCTGCATTGGTCGGGATGTGGCCGGCGTTCACCATCTCCAGAGTCGTTTCGATCACGAGCATCCGACCTCGCTCGGTGCGAAGTCGCCGACCATCGAGAATGTCTGCGGTCGAGGCGCCACGGCTCTCGAGTGCCGCGGCGAGAATCACGAGGTCTTCTTCCGCGCGCTCGGGGACCGGGGTGCCTGTTGTGTCTGGATTGTTCACGGGGAGAAGCTATCCGTTCTGCGCCGCCGGTCGGGCGGTGATGGGTGGTGCAGGGTGCTGCGGAGAGACCTCCGGGCGTAACGTGGACCCATGAGCCCAAAAGCCGATCTCGAATTCTTCTTCGATCCGATCTGCCCGTTTGCCTGGATCACGAGTCGCTGGGTGGTCGAGGTTGCAGAATTGCGAGGCCTCACGGTGCAATGGCGGTTCATCTGCCTGGCGATCGTGAACGAGAATCGCGATTACTCGGAATTTCCCCCCGCCTATCCGGCTCTCCATGGGCTGGGGCGGCAGATGCTCCGTGTTGCTGCGGCAGCCCGTCTCACCGGCGGAAACGATGCCGTCGCCCGGATCTATGCGGCGGCCGGAAAACCGATGCACGACGATGGTTTGTCGGTGGCGATCTTCGGCGGTGGGCCGATTCCCGAGGGACTGATTGCTGAAATCGTTGCCGATGCGGGTCTTGATCCTTCTCTGGTCGAAGCCGCCACGGACGAGTCCCACGACGAGGTGCTGCGAAGCGAGACCGAGGAGGCCCTGGGGCGCACCGGTCGAGACGTCGGCACCCCGATCCTCACGTTCAATCCGGGGACCGATCGCGAAGCGTCGCTCTTCGGCCCCGTGATTTCGCGGATTCCTCGGGGTACGGAAGCACTCGAGCTCTGGGATGCAGTTTCCGTCCTGGCCGGCACCCGCGGATTCGCCGAGCTGAAACGGTCCCTCCGGGATCCCCTGGAATTCGGGTGAGCGCATGACTCCATCGGCAACGAATGTTCCCGTTGTGCTGTGGCGGCCGGGATGCCCGTTCTGTCGGGTGCTCTTCTCCGGACTCGAACGGCAGGGGATCGAACACGAACGTCTGAACATCTGGGAGGACACGGAAGCCCGGGCGATGCTCAACAGTCGTATCGGAAGCGAGACCGTCCCGAGTGTGCTGGTGGGCGACGCGATCCTCGTGAATCCCTCCGTGAAGGAACTGGTGGAGCGCCTCGGGGCCTGAACTTCCACGATCCGCAGTCGCCGCGGTTCGTGCGATGGCGAAGGTTCAGGGCTCGAGCACGACCTTGATCGATCCCGACGAGCGATCGGCAGCGACGGCGAAGGCCTCGCCGGCGGCGTCGAGCGGGAATCGATGGGTGATGACCGCATCGGGAAGTTCGGGGCGGGCGGCAAGGATCGTTGCCGCGACATCGATGTCGCGCGAGGGTCCGACCCTGCTGTACATCACTGCAGGAACGAGGGTGATCTCCTTCATCGTGATGCTGAGCCCCGGCATCACGACGTTTCCGTCCCAGTAGCTCCCGAGGAGCACGACGGTTCCACCGGGCCGGCAGCGATCCACGGCTTCGGCGAGGGCGGATGCGGTACCGGCCGCTTCGATGACGACGTCGTAGCCGTTGCCGGAGACTTCCCCGGCCCCGAGGCGGTTGGCGGCTTCCTTCTGGCGCTCGTGGCGGGCGGTGAGATCGACGGCCGCACCGGTCTGCTGGGAAACGACGAGTGCCATCTGCCCGATGGTTCCGCCCCCGATGACGGCCACCCGGTCTGTCCCGCGGATCGCGCCGCGTCGGACACCGTGGACGGCGACGGCGAGCGGCTCGACGAGACAACCGTTGATTGCCGGCACTCCGTGGGGAAGGCGGGCGATCGATGACGCGGGAGCCATGACCTGATCGGCCATTCCGCCATCGTGACCGACACCGAAAACCATGCCGGGTCCGAGGATGCAGCGGTGATAGGTGCCGTCGATGCAGGCGGGACAGGTGCCGCAGGGGGCGAACGGTTCGAGGGCGACAGGAGTGCCGTCAGCGAGTGTTCCGGCGATCTCGTGGCCGAACGTGGCCTGGAGACCCATCGGGAGGAGGTGGAGATCGGAACCGCAGATTCCGGCCGAGGCGACCGTGACGAGGACACCCTCGCCGGTGGGCGCGGGAACCTCGACGACCTGCGGTATTCCTTCGGGACATCGGACTGCGCGCATGGAAATTCCCCCTGTGAGATTCAGAAGATTGGCAGATGACCGGACCCGGGTGCGGGACCGAACACACCGCCGGTGTGGATCAGAGTTCGTCGAGCAGATGGTGGAGCGGGTCGGCGCCGTCTCGTGTTCCGACGGCGGAGTCGGCAGGGATGGGCCAATGCTGTCCGTCGACCGGTGCTTCCACCCATTCGGTGGTGGCGATGCGACGGGCGATGAGCCACGGACCCGATCCGCGTCGTTCGAATCGGTCGAGATAGCGGAAACCGACCCTGAGGTTCCGGCGCGGATCGGGATCGGCCGAGCGGTGATGCGCGATGCCGTAGGTCTCGGCGACAGCGGCATCACCGCGGATCGCAACAAGGTGATTCGCTACGAGATGCATCGTCGCGTCGTAGCGGGAAAGAAGGTGGAAAGCCCATGCGATGAACTCGTCGACGGTGCCCTCGAACGAACCGTGCGTGTCCGATGCGTCGGGGTGGAAACATGTCCGGACCAGTTCGATGTCGTTGCGGTCGATCCCGCGGCAGTAGCGGAGAACCACCTCGTGAATCGACTGTTTGTCGAGGAGTTCCCGAAGTTCAGTCGACAGATTGCCGGAACTGTCGGTGTTTGCCGTCACGGGTGTCGAGCGTAGGCCCTTCGGAGCGACAAGACTGAACGAACTTCGACACCTGATCCGCCCGGACGTCTGTCGCCCCCTGGAGATTCCGTGACCATCCCGATCCGTGTGAGTCGTCGGAGCGCGATCGGTGCCCGTGTGCACGATGGCGAATCGGCGATCCGCGATCGGCTCACGCGGGTGCGATGGTCCCTGTTGGTGCTCGGAACGCTCGGGATCGCAACACTCGTCACCCGCCTTCCGGGCATCGTCTTCTCGGGAATGTTCGACCGCGACGAGTCGTACCTGAGCGTGATGGGTGACTCGCTGCGGAGTGGTGGGGAGATGTACATCACGTTCATCGATCGCAAACCACCGATCGTTCCGTACATTTACGCCGCGGTGCGCTCTGTCGGTGTCGACATGCGCCTGGTGCGGTTGTTCTGCGCTCTGTTGATATTCGCCAACGGTGTTGTCGTCACGCTGCTCGTCCGGAAACTGGTGGCCAGACGCTCGGCAGCGCTTGCTGCGGGAACACTCGCAGTCGTCGGGGCCTCACTCTTCCTTCCGGTGGATGCACAGGCCGCCAATTTCGAACTGTGGGGATTGCTTCCTGCTTCGGCGGCAATGTTGTTCGTCGTGTCTTCGCGCGGGGACCGGCAGCACGCATGGCGCTGGTTCGGATTGGCTGGCGCGGCCGTGATGCTCGCGGTGAACTGCAAGCAGCCCTACATCGTCGTGGTCCTCCCGATCGCGTGGGAGATCTTTCGTCAGCAGCGCGACCGGTTCCGGAATCTCGTGGCGGTGGCGGTGGGGGCGGCGGTGGCGGTCGTTCCTCTGGCGCTGATCGTCGACCTGGGTCTCATGTGGCGCTGGGTGTGGACCGACAATGTCGACTATCTCGATGGTGGAATTTCGACGGTGCGCGCGCTCGGCGTCGGTGTCGGGTTGACGGCGGTGTTCATCGGTTTCCACCTTCCGCTCTTCTACGGGGTGTGGGCCGGTCTCACCCGCCGGGTTCGCCTCGACTCGACGATGGTCGTGTGGGGCTTGGCCTCCGTTCTCGCCATCCCGATCGGATTGCGCTTCTTCGGCCACTACTACCAGCAGTTGGTTCCGCCCCTTGCCGTGCTTTCAGGGATCGGGCTTTCGGTGGCAACGCGACGGGCCTGGCGCTTCGTCGTGGGGCTCACCGCAGCCCTTGCCTTTGTGCTGGTCGGGTTGGCGTTCATCCACCGCCCGGACCTGTCGAACTTCACGGCCCTCGGCCGATATGTCCAGGCGACAACAACGGCGAATGAACGGATTCTTGTCTGGGGAGCACTTCCGGACGTCTACGTCTCCGCCGAGCGGCAGCCGGCCGGTGTGTTCCTTCACGATGGTTACCTCACGGGCAACTGGGCGAGCCGGTCGACGAATCTGGGCCCCGCGGTGGTCGCGTCCGAGCCGTATTCATCTCGTTGGCAGATGTTCCTCGCAGACCTCGAGGCCGATCCGCCGACACTGATCATCGATGCGGCACGACCGGGAACGGACTGGTCGCGCTACGCGCCCGGTTCCTATCCGATCGGAGCGCTGATGACGCGGTGCTATCGGTTCGACGCACAGCTCGATGGACTGCCCGTATGGCGCCTCGACAACAACGCGTGTCCCGGAGGTCTGGGTCTGCCCGATGAAAATCCGGAAATGCGCTCAGACAATGGCAAGGACGCCGCCGTCGACGATCAGTGATTGTCCGGTGATGAACGATGCCGCGTTGCCGAGCAGGAAAGCAGCCGGCTCGCCGATCTCCGACGGTCGGCCGATTCGTCCCATCGGCGAGGCTGCGCTGAATTCCTCGCGGACACCGGGAGCGGCGAGTGACGGAGCCAGCATCGGGGTTTCGATGAATCCGGGGCAGATGGCGTTGACGCGGATGTCGTCCGGAGCAAGACGATGGGACATCGAACGCACCGCTCCGAGCATGCCGGCCTTGGACGCGCAATAGGCGGGAATCGCCTCGTTCCCGACCCACGCCTCGATGGACGCGATCCCGACGACCGAAGCTCCCGGGGAGGCTTTCAGGTCGGCATGGAGAGCCTGGACGAGAAGGGGGAATGCCCGCAGGTTGACGTTGAGGACGAAGTCCCAACCGGCTTCGTCGAGTTGGCCGATCGACTGCGCTCGGACGGTTCCGGCCGCGTGGACCAGTCCGCCGATCTCGCCTATCGCTTCGCGGGTGGCGTCGATCGCGGCATCGAAGTCGGCCGTCCTGGTCACGTCGATACCGCGGCCGAACGTGGCGACGCCGGTCTCGGACGCGATCTCGGCTGCTGTCGCTTCGGCCTTGGCGGGATCGAGATCCCAGATGGCAACGGCTCGCCCCTGCTCGGCGACGGCTTGGGCGCAGGCCCGACCGATGCCGGACGCACCACCGGTGACGACAACGCCTGATGTTGATTTTGTGGCCATGGATCTTCCCCCTCGGAATCCGGAGAGTTTTCATCCGGAACGTGCATTCTGACCCATTCGCCTACCGAACGCGATGCCTGATCCGGGGGAGTCAGTCGGCGCCGGAACCTGCGGTCAGATCATCGAGGTCCGCAAGCATGTCGTCGGCAAGACGGATCTCGCTCTCGATACGTCGACAGGTCCAGCGGGCCACGAGTTCGGGATAAGCCCACTCGGGCTGATCGTGCGCACGGTCTCCGGATAGCAACGCGGCCGCGAGTTCGAGGCGGAGTCGTTCCTGATGGGCTCTGATCTGCTCCCGCAAGCGGTCCGGTTGTGCGAGGTGACCGAGCCAGATTCGCAGGAGCAGGCCGTGTTTGAGGATCGGTGGTTCGGCATCGGTCTCGGCCTGCCATCTTTCGAGCGCGTCGATTCCGCTCGGCGTGATCGTGTAGACCCGCTTGTCGCGTCCGTCGGCCCGGGGAACTTCGCGGCTGACGATCAGTGACCGGGCCTGCAGTCGGCGCAGCTCGGTGTAGATCTGACTCGTCGCCGGACTCCAATAGAAGAAACGGAGGATCGCGTCGGCCCACTGCTTGATGTCGTAACCGGAGAGTTCCCGCCCGAACGCGAGGAGTCCCAGCACCGCCCAGGCCGTCGCCGGAATGTCGGGCAGTTCGGCAGCCGGCAACTCGACGGTCTCGAAGGCTCCGTCGGTGGTGGCTGCGGACTCCGGTGTCATTTCCGTAGTTCATCACATGGAAACCTGGCTGTTGTTCTCCCGCAAGGTTCGCCGGTGAGACTTACCGAACATGATCAGCATTGAAACTCCGGAACAATTCGAACGCGATCAGATGCGCATTGCTCTGGTCGCCCACGACAACAAGAAACCGGATCTGCTCGAGTGGGCGCGGTCGAATGTCGATGTTCTCGCGACGCATCGCCTCTGGGCTACGGGAACGACCGGCCAGATGCTGTCCGATTCGCTCGGGCTCTCGATCACGCGGCTGCGGAGCGGTCCTCTCGGGGGTGACCAGCAGATCGGGGCGATGATCGCCGACGGTCGCGTGGACATGCTGGTCTTCTTCTGGGACCCGCTTGAACCGCAACCGCATGATCCGGATGTCCGGGCCCTGCTGCGGATCGCGATCGTCTGGAACATCCCCATAGCGAGCAATCGGGCCACCGCCGATTTCCTGATGTCGTCGTCCTTGTTGACCGGCGCCTACCGCCCGGCTGCGCCGGTCTACGAGCGGGGCTAAACCCGACGATCTCGGACGGCCCGCCGACTGTTGCGCCGGGAATCCGGTTGGAGGATCAGGCTGCGGGCGGCCAGGGAGCGACGAGGGGCCACGGTGCGGCCTGCTCGAGCTGCAGGGCCATCTGCAGAAGGGTCTCCTCGCTGCAATGGCGACCGACGAGTTGCACGCCGACCGGGAGGCCTCGTTCGTCGAGGCCGGCGGGAACCGAGATGGCTGGCTGTCCGGTCACATTGAACACCGCCGTCATCTCGCTGAAGCGTCCGGCACGGGTGAAGATCGCCTCGATGCTCGTCGTGTCGAGGTATCCGAGTTCCGGAACCGGGACGTTGAGCGTCGGTGTGAGCCAGAGATCGAAGGTCATGTGGAAGCGGGCCACGTCGCGGCTCACCCGCTCGATGGATTGCTGGGCATGGAAGAGGTCGAAGGCGGTGACGGCGAGGCTGTGCTCGTGCAGGATCCTGTCGACAGGCTCGAGATCGTCGTCGGCCAACGGGCGACCGAGTTGGGCCAGCCGCGACTCGACGAGTTCGGCGGTGGCAACGCCCATGATCGTCGTCAACACTTTTGTGGGCACATCGTGCTCATAGACGGGCGAGGCTTCCTCGACGATGTGTCCGAGTTCGGCGAGGAGGAGCGCAGTCCTCTCGACGGCGGCGACCGCGGCCGGATGGGCCGTGTTTCCGCTCACCGATTTCGTGGTGAATCCGATCCGGAGCTGTCCGGGTGATCGGCCCAGCGCGGCGAGGAACGAACCATCGATCGGAGCGGGGGGTGCCGGGTAAGGATCGCCGGGCATCGGGCCGGCAACGGCGTCGAGAAGCGCGGCGGTATCGCGCACCGTGCGGGTGACGGCGAGACCTATTCCCACCGGATAGGAGAACGAAGCGGGAGTGGGCCAGGTCGGTGTGCGACCGCGTGTGGGCTTGAGTCCGAAGAGTCCGCAGGCCGATGCGGGAATCCGGATCGAACCGCCACCGTCGTTGGCGTGCGCGGACGGAACGATGCCGGCGGCGACAGCTGCGGCGGATCCACCGGAGGAACCGCAGGGGGAGAAGCGGGTGTTCCAGGGATTGTGGGTCGGCCCGAAGAGGAGAGGTTCGGTGCTGGCGTTCTTGCCGAATTCGGGAGTGTTGGTATTGCCGAGGATCACAAGACCGGCAGCTTTGAACCGGCGGGTGAGTTCGCAATCCTCGGTGGCGATGTGATCGGCGAACAGGCGACTTCCCTTGGTGGAGGGTAGGCCGGCGACATCACAGTTCAGGTCCTTGACGAGGAACGGAACGCCGGCAAGAGGACCCGAACCGGTTTCGGCGGCGGCCTCCTGTCGGGCCTGTTCGATCCGCGTTGCGACAACTGCATTGAGAACGGGGTTGCGCGACTCGAGACGGGCGATCGACGCATCGACGACTTCGAGTGAGGTCACGTCGCCATTGGCGATGAGCGCGGCAAGGCCCATCGTGTCCTGCGAGTCGAGAAGTGAGTCGATATCGGTCACGGGGTCTCCAAGTAGTCGGCGTAGCGGGAAAGATAGGGCGAGAATCGTTCGTCGAGTTGCGGGCGCGACAGGCCCCACTCGTCGAGAGAGTATGAATGCGTTCCGAACCGGTTCTGGCGATGCTCGGAACTGTGGCTCATCATGGCCGATTCGGCTTCGGCGCTGAATTCGATTCCGAGTTCTCCGTAGATGGCGGCAACTGTCGCAACGGGATCGGCAACAAGGTCGGAGTAGGCGACATCGACGAACGCGTCGGCGCGACCGGCGGCGATCTGCTCGTCGCGGAACGCGTTCTGGTTGTCGAGGAGTGTCCCGATGACCTCCGGCCACGTCGAGCGGATGTAATCGGTCCAATCGGCGTCGCTGAACGTGCTGGTGAGTGAACGCACGAGACTGCAGA
>CAEZUP010000054.1_pt1 | contig 14789 bp, 12 predicted proteins | sample 7264511 | NCBI WGS metagenome assembly CAEZUP01 (sample SAMEA6813833, study PRJEB35770) | uncultured Microthrixaceae bacterium | biome: Freshwater; feature: Freshwater reservoir; material: water | place: Czech Republic | collected 2016-04-20 | depth 0.5m m
AGGAGTGACCGCCGCACCGGCCGAGCCGGAATTTCACGGTGACAACACCCCGGTGTTCTGGCGCTTCGGTTGGGACCTCACCACGACGTTGCGGGCTGCCGGTTTCGAGACGACGGTTCTGGTGACCGAGGAGTGGCTCGACTCGCTCTCCGGAAAGTCGCCGCGCCCCATTGACGTCGGAGACGGTTTCGCCGTCAACGACATCTGCGAGCATGTCGTCATCGCAGATCTCGTCGCAGTGGCGACGCCCGAGACCGCCCGCCGGTTCGGTTTTCTCCCACCTCACCAGTTTGCGACTTGGGAATGTATCAAGCGCTGATCCGGCGATCGCTGACGATTCCGCTCGAACCGATGCGGTGGTTGGTTGTCGGCTGCCTCGGCATCGCCCTCTTGGGTCTGGTGATGCCGTTTCCGGTGTTCCCGCCATGCCCGATGCTGACCGTCACAGGTGTTCCGTGTCCGATGTGCGGGATGACGCGTTCGGTTCGCTCGTTTTCGGTCGGAGACATCGACGCGTCGATTCGCTATCAACCGTTCGGAATCATCGCTGCGATCGTCGGAATCGGCGTGCTGGCCTTGTGGGCCACGCCGACCACCCGCCGGATCGTCTCTGTCCGCATCCCGGTGGTCATCGCTGTTTCGTGCGTGGCTGGTTCGTGGATATGGAACATCGGTTTCAATCCGACCTTCTGACGCTCGTTTCGAAGAACCGGTGAATCTCGGGTTTCCCGCCGGAACGAAAACAGCCCCGGACGATCGTCCGGGGCTGCACACGAGATGAGAGGGAAATCAGGCGGTGACGCCCTGGCTTTCCCAGAGTCCGTTCGCTGCGTTCTGGGTCTGGAAGATCCAGATGAAGATGCCGACGATGGGCAGCAGGATCCAGAGACCGTTCAGCGCCGAGACTCCTTCGGGCAGGCCTGCACCCTTGCGGGTGTTTCCAACCTGAGCCGGGAGAAGGAAGATCGCGACGATCGAGCAGAAGAAGGTGATGAGCAGACCGAAGACGCCGGAGATGCCTTCGTTGCTGAACTCGTTGGTTTCCTTGAACATTGCATAGTGCCAGTACAACCCGTAGATACCGAGCGTGACGATGCTGAGCAGAATCACGACAATCGGATTCCGAATCTTTCCTGTTGGCCGCATGGGTCCCCCCTTGGGGATAGATGAAACGTCGAAAAGTTCGACACGTCACCTTAGGTTCAGAGCCGACTGTTGTTGGGGGACTCTTTCGATGGGCCACCCGTTGTAGGTTCGAAACGGGGAAAAGGGGGAACCATGGCTTTCGATCCGCTTGTTGCCGATTTCGATGATCCTGAACTCGCCGAGCTGCGGCGATCCTGTCCGGTTTCGCGGACCGGATCGGGGGCTTGGTTCCTGGCCCGTTACGAGGACTCGGTGGCGGGGGCAAAGGACGTCGACCGATTCGTGGCGAGTTTCCGCGAACCCGGGGTGGTCGTGCCCGACGAGGAACAACTCATCAGCGAGATCCCGGAGCCCCGCCACGGACAGATCCGTCGCATCATCAACTCGGCGATCGCCGCTCACCGCATCACGCGGGTCGAGCCGTTCTGTGTGTCGCTGTGCAACGAACTCCTCGACGGGATTCTCGAATGTGACGGTCCGGTCGATCTCATAACCGACTACGTGATGCCGGTACCGAACAACGTGATCGCCCATCTACTCGGGGCTCCCGCAGATGATTTCCGTCGTTGGGCGGCGTGGTCCGACGAGGTCGTTCAAGGGACGTATCCGACGAAGAATCGCAACGACCGTGGTGAGGGTCTGGCCGGAGCACATCCGGAGTTTGTGGATTACGTGGATTCACTGATCGCCGATCGTCGTCGTCAACCTGAGGACGATTTCATCACGAGACTGGTGAACACCGAGGTCGATGGTCGGCGACTCACCGACATCGAGACTCGCACCCAGCTCGTGTTCCTTTTCATTTCCGGAAACGAAACGACTCGGCATCTGATCGGCAACCTGCTCTGGCGCGTTGTGAATGATCCCGGGCTGTTCGCAGCCCTCGATACGGATCGTTCGCTGATATCGAACGCGGTTGAGGAGTCGCTGCGGATGGACCCGCCGGTGCGTTTCCTCATGCGCAACTGCATGGCGGACACCCAACTGCACGGCGAATCGATTCCCGCCGGCGACAAGGTTGTATTCGGTCTCGCTTCGGCGAACCGCGACGAGCGTCAGTTCGACGACCCACAGAACTTCCACCTCGAACGACCCGATCAGCGCAGCCACCTTGCGTTCGGCGGCGGACCCCATGTCTGCCCCGGGGCGGCGTTGGCCCGCCTCGAGGCGCGGGTTGCCGTCGAGGTCTTCCTCGACCGGGTGGGTTCGGCGACGGCGGCTGAACCGGGAACCTACGACGGGGTGCCGGTGTTCTGGGCGCATGGGCCCCGGACGCTTCGCGTACGCTTGGACCGTTGAGGGGATGGCCCTCGGCCGTATGTTCGGGGGATAGCTGTGGCCGGTCGTCTTGAAGGCAAAGTCGCGATCGTTACCGGTGCTGCACGCGGTCAGGGGCTGGCGGAAGCGCAACTGTTCGCATCCGAGGGGGCCGACGTGATTGCCGGTGATGTCCTCGATCATGACGGTGTGTACCTCGACGTGACCTCGGCGGAGAGCTGGGCCGCTGCGGTGGCGCTGGCCGTCGACCGTTTCGGCCGCGTGGACGTGTTGGTCAACAACGCCGGAATCCGCGCCGACGGTCTCGTTCACGAGATGGCAGCCGCCGATTTCCAGCGCATCCTCGATGTCAACCTCATGGGTCCGCTGCTCGGAATCCAGGCTGTCGTTCCGCACATGACACGTGGTGGTTCGATCATCAATGTCTCGTCACTCAACGGTCTCGCCGCGCAGGGCGGCAGCGCCGCGTACACCTCGTCGAAGTTCGCGTTGCGGGGTCTGACCAAGGCGGCAGCGCTCGACCTCGGCCCGCTGGGTATCCGCGTGAATGCGATCCTCCCGGGTGTCATCCGCACGCCGATGGTGGCCTACATCGTTGATCAGTACGAGGAACGTCTGGCCTCCGGCCTTCCATTGGGACGTATCGGCGAACCCATGGACGTCGCCCAGGCGGCGGTGTTCCTTGCCAGTGACGACGCGTCCTGGCTGACCGGGATCGATCTGCCCGTCGACGGCGGCCACACGGCGAGTACGCCGAAGCTTTAGATGGACCGCCTCGATCTGGTTGATCCCGAGCTCTATCGGTCCGGTGTGCCGCGCGAGTACTTCCGCTGGTTGCGCGACAACGATCCGGTGGCGTGGCACGACGAGATCGATGGGCCCGGCTACTGGGTATTGACCCGATATGACGACGTCGTTGCCGCCAACCGGGACTGGGAGCTGTACTCGAACGCTCTGAAGGGATCATCGATCGAAGAGGCGCGTTCCGAGGAGGAACTCGCCGGACGGCGTCGGATCTTCGTGAACCAGGACCCGCCCGATCACACGCGGCACCGAAAGCTGGTCAGTTCGGCGTTCACACCGGGTCAGGTCAAGCGCATGACCCCACTCATCGAAGCCACGTGTTCCCGACTTGTCGACGAGATCCTCGACGGTGAGGTCCACGACTTCGTGACCGTTGCCGAGGAACTGTCCTTCCAGATGGTTGCCACGCTGTTCGGCGTTCCGGAGGGGGACTGGCCGGCGCTCATCGAGATCACTCGGGCGCTCGCCGACTTCCAGGATCCCGAGGTCAACCCGTCGCTGGCGCCTCGTCCCGAGATTCAGCACCAGATGTTCTCCTACGCCACCGAACTTCTTGCCAAGGTCAGGATGGATCCGGTCGCGCACTCCGGCATCGTCTCGGAACTGGTGAACGCACAGATCGAGGAGGACGGCGTCGCTCACCGACTCACGGACCTCGAGATAATTGCGTTCTTCCCGGCCGTTCTTGTCGGCGGACTCAGCACCACCGCTCACACGATGGTCGAAGCGGTGAACTCCTGGATCGAGGACCCGGAACTGTTCGCGGAGTGGTCGGGAGAGGAATGTCCGCCTGCGGTGGTCGAGGAGATGTTGCGCTGGCGGGGGCCGGTCATGTCGTTCCGGCGAACTGCCACCGCCGATCACGAACTGCACGGGGCCTCGATACGGGCCGGTGACAAAGTGCTCCTGTCGTACGCATCGGCCAACCGCGACGAGCGCCATTTCGCCGACCCGGATGTCTTCGACGCATCGCGCGTCCCGCTCGATCATGTGGCGTTCGGAGGTGGCGGCCCCCATTTCTGCATCGGGGCCCAACTCGCGCGACTCGACCTGCGTCTCGTCTTCAGCGAACTGTTCCGGCGCGTCGAGTCCTTCGAACTCGCCGGCGATCCCGTGCGTCTGCGAGCCAATCAGTTCGCAGGCTGGCTCCATCTTCCGGTCAGGGCCACTGCGCGCTGACGGCGTGCAGTTTCGGATCGGGAAACACGTCCATGGCCGAAGCTCCCGATTCCCGAACCGAATCGATCTGTGTGGGCTGTGGGCTCTGTTGTGACGGAACGGTCGTGACCCACCTGGCCGTGAGCGATGAGAGCGATCTCGGGCTTCCGCTCAGGGGCCTCGGCGTCGAGTTGATCTATGAGGCCGATCCACCGGTGTTCGCATTGCCGTGCCCGGCCGTTGCCGCCGGTGAGTGCACGATCTACGGACTGCACCGGCCACATGCCTGCCATGTCTACGAATGTGCGCTTTCGTCCTCCGTGCTGAACGGGGAACGATCACAGGTGGAGGCGCGCAGCATCATCGCCGAGGTCCTCGACGCCCGATCGCGCTCCGGGTCCGATCCCGGGGCGGAGCGACGCGTCGCCGACCTCGTGGCCGAGTACTTCCTGGCGTGAATCCGACCCGGACAGCTGATCGCGTGTGGGAGCATTGTTCGTGATTCCAGTTCCGACCATCGACATCTCGAATCCATCGACCGCCTCGCTGGCTGCTCTCGACGATGCCTGTCGGGACCATGGTTTCTTTCTCCTTGCGGGGCACGGACTCGACGCAGTCATCGACCGCACGTGGGCCGAGACGCGTGCGTTTTTCGATGCCGATCGATCGGTGCGGGTTTCGATCATGCGCACGCAGGAGAATCCCCTCGGTTATTTCGACCGCGAGCTGACGAAACGGAAGCGCGACACGAAGGAAGTCTTCGATTACCTCGATCCGTCGATCGAGCAACTCGACGAACGGAATCGGTGGCCGGAGGGCCTGCCCGGATTCCGCGACTCGATGGTCGAGTTCTTCGAGGAGTTCAGCTCGCTCGCCGATCGGACGCTCGGACTTCTGCACGACGCGCTGGAACTTTCCGAAGGCGCACGGCCGCAGATCGCAAGTGATCGGCACAGCAGCACCGTGCGTCTCAACCACTATCCGGTGGGTGATCCGGTTCCCGAGGGTGAACGCTCCGGGATCGTGGGGTTGGGTGACGTTGCCCTCGGTCAGCACACCGATCCCGGTGTGCTGACCCTGCTTCTTCAGGATCAGACCGGTGGTCTGCAGACCGAGTCGACCGCATTGGGTTGGATCGACGTTCCCCCGGTTCCGGGGACGATCGTGGTGAATCTCGGTGATTGCATGCAGGCCTGGACGAACGATCGTTACCGGGCCGCCGTGCATCGGGTCGTCCCGATGACGGAGATGCGTCGTTTCAGCATCCCGTATTTCTCCAATCCGAACCGCGCCTCGGTTATCGAACCCGTCGAGGAGTTGTGTCCGGACGGTCCGCGTTATCGGGCCTTCGAGTGGCGCGAGTTCACCGCCGCCCGGGCCTATGACAACTTCGTCGATGCCGGCACCCCCGACACGCAGGTCACGGACTACCGCCTCGAGCGTTGACGGAACGGAGCGAGCGTCGTACGCACGGAGTCAGTCGACTGCCGTCGCCGAATGTTGCTCGTCGCCATCGGGTTTCCGACTCGGCAGGCCCTTGGTGAAGAAGAGTGCGATCGCCGCGATCACCACGGTCGCCAGTAGCCCGACCCTCAATGCCTTCAATTGGGCATCTTCGTAATCGGCCACGACCTGATCGGTGATCTCGGGCGGAATCCCGAGGTCGAGTGACGTGGAGCGGACCTGATCGGCGGTGACGAAGCTCACCCCTTCGCTGACCGAGATCGTCGCCTGCTCCGTGACGGCCGCGGGGACTTCGGGGTTGTCGGTGATGGTTGTGATGAAGTTGGAGGCAAGACCGGAAAGGACGATCGCTCCGATGAGTGCGACGCCCACAGCCGATCCGAGTTGCTGGGCCGTGTATTGCAACCCGCCGGCCTCACTGCGGCCCGAGGCATCAACGGAGGACTGGACGACGTTTCCGAGTTGCGATGCGATGAGGCCCATCCCGACGCCGAGCAATCCCATGGCGAGACCGAACATACCTCCTTGGAGATCCGGTTCGATGCTCGAGAGGAGCACGACGACGGCTATGACGATGATGATCAGGCCGACCCGCACGATGCTGCGCACGGCGAACTTCGTGGCGAGCCACGAGCCGCCGATTGACGCGACCAGCATTCCGACCGAGACGGGAAGCATGCGGATGCCCGTCTCCAACGCGTTGAAACCGAGCACAAGCTGTAGATAGAGCGGCGTCGTGAAGAAGATCCCCATGAGGATGAGGTTCTGGGCGAGCATCGTCTGCAGACCCGCACGAACCGGTTTGATCTTGAGGATCTCGAGATGGATGAGCGGATCGGTTCCGCGTTCGACGCGAAGCTTCTGCCAGCGGACGAAGAGCCAGAGTGTGAATGCGCCGAGACCGACGAGGAACGGCGAGAGCGAGAATCCCAAAATCGTGATCGGGGAGTTCTTGGGCATGATCCATCCCCAGGAACTGGCCTGGAGCACACCGATGACGATGAACCCGAGCCCGATTGCCGACAGCGCCGAACCGACGGTGTCGAGTCGGGGACGCTGTTTCGGACCGGGTGCTTCCTTGAGCAGTCGCATCGCAGCGAGGATGGCGGCGACAACCACAACCTCGCCGACGAACACGACGCGCCACGTCAGTTCTGTGGTTGCCCATCCGCCGAGGATCGGACCGACGGCGATTCCGGCGCCGGCAACGCCGCCGATGACGGCGTAGGCGACCGAGCGATCGCGGTCGACGTAGTTGCCCGCGATGAGGGCGGCCAGTGCCGGCAGTACGAGAGCGGCACCGATTCCTTCGAGGATCGACCATCCGATGGCGAGAACCTGAACCGACGGGGCAACCGCCGTGAGGGCGGAACCGAAGCCGTAGATGATCAGGCCGATGATGAATGCCCGTCGTCGGCCGACGAGATCACCGATTTTTCCGCCGGTGATCATGAACATGGCCATGACGAGCGAGTACAGCGTGATGACGATCTGGATGGCCGTGACCGATGTGTCGAGATCGTCGACGAGTTGGCTGATCGACACATTCATGACGGCCTGATCGAGCACCATCAGGAACTGTGCCGCCGCCAGAATGCCCAGTGGGCCCCATTTCTTCATTCCTCGAACAGTAATCATTCGACAAGACGAAGTGTGTCGGGAAGATTCATTCTCCGTACCTTTCTTGTGAGGAACAACGGCGACAATCCGGCCGCCACCACGCCAACGATCAGGGCGATGACGATGCTCGTTCCCGAGAGATCGACGACTATGTCGAATTCGGGGAGCGTCGTCTGCGAGAACGAATCGATCAGCCACGTCTCGGCGAGCAGGCCCACCGTCACGCCGATGATGGTGGCGAGCACGCCGATGGTCATGGCTTCACGGATGGCCAGACCGATCACCGTGCGCGTTCTCAGTCCGAAAGCCAGCATCGTCGCATTGTCGCGACGGCGTTCCTCGATGCTGATCCTCGTCGAGTTGAAGGCGATGAGGACGGCGAGAAGAAACACGGCGATCTCGGTGACATAGAGAAATCCGATGACCTGTGCGAGCGCCTCGTCGAACGACTCGCCGATCCGGGAGACGGGTTGGGCGGCTGCGACTCCGGGTATGGCGAACATGGCTCGCTGGACGTCGGTGCGATCGAAACCGGGCGCCGGGAGAATCTGGAAACCGTTGGCGAAATCGGACAAGCCGAACGAGTCGGCCCAACTGCTGGCGAGATAGGCGAAACCTCGGACTGGTGAGGGGTGGAGAGCCGCCACGATGAACTCCGTCTCCGCCATCGTCGTGCCGTCCGGGGTGAGCAGTGGATGACGCAGAATCAGGGTGTCGCCCGGTTCGACCTGCAGATCGGCGGCCGCCTTCTCGGCGAGGATGATCCCGGAGTCGACCCCGTCGGAAGCGACACGCGAGACGGTCGGTGACCATTGCGCTTGCTCGAGATCGAGAAGTTCGACAACCAGATCGATCTCCTCGCCGGCGGCGGAAGTACGAGCCGCAGCCGGGAGGATGAGCGACGGATCGGCGGTGCCAACCGCCGGATTCGACCTGATCTCCGCCACCACGGGTGAGGAGTCGGGATAGTACGAATCAAGCGTCACCGAGACCCGCTCGGGACTTCCTCTGGTCGCCTCGGCGGCGCCACGGTCGATCGTGAGGATGAAGCTGTCCATGATCCCGAGAATGGCGACGAGCGCGGCGATTGCGGCACCGATGCCGGCGGCGGTCAGGAGCGTGTGGCGCGGCGCTCGCAGGAGATTGCGGATGGGCAGCTGCGAGATGCTCGATCCCGGAAGACGCACGTTCGCGGCCCAGCTCCCGATCCGACCCGAACCCGACGCCATGTGCCCGGTGCGGATCGCCACGATCGGCTCGACCCTGATCGCTCGCCACACCGGAACGATGCTGGCGAGCAGAGGCACCGCGAACGCGAGGAGCACGCCCTTGGCGAACAGGCCGGGCTGGAACGGCGTGAGATACACGGGAAGCGGGAGGATCGAATCGAGTGAGTTGCGCAACAGGGCCCCGACGACTGCCCCAGCCGCGAGACCGAAGATGCTCCCCAGGATCGCAACCTGGACTCCGACGAGCAGGGGGCGGATGGCGAGGCGCGGGCGCGGGAGTCCGAGAGCCATTCCGATGCCGATCTCGCGGCGCTGGGCGTGGACTACCCGGCTGATCAGATTGAACGCGGCGAGGGCGGCAGCGGCCAGCACGAGGCCGGAGAGAAGATCCCAGATCTGCTGGTCACTTCCGATGTCGTCGTAGAGGACCCTGTAAGCGGGGGACTCCTCGCGGGTCGTGACGGTCGCCCCGGTTCCCGCCGTGGCGTTCAAGGCGGTTTCGAGTTCGGTCCGGATCGATTCGACATCGGCCCCATCGGCGATCGTGATGGCGGCGTCGTTGACCTGACCCGGTAGTCCTGCCAGATCCTGAGCCGTGGCGATGTCGGTGTAGAGCGTGACGTAGTCGGCCTGAGCGAACAGTGCTCCCTGGGTTCCGGTCACGAAGAATTCGTCGGGCGCGATCCCGTGTCCTGTGAACTCGATCGGCGTTCCACCGCTGATCAGAACTGTCCCGGTCGTGGGCAACCCGTAGAAGTCGGCGAATTTCGATTCGATGAGCACCTGCGGGTTGGTGGTCCCGGGGGAGGGGAGCGAGCCACTCGTCACCCAGACGTCATCGACAGTTCCTTCGGTTCCGAAGCTGCTCCCGACGATCTGGGCCGGAACGAGAACGACCCTTCCGTCGGTGCTCGCGTCGACCTGCGAGTCGATGATGAGACGTTCGGTGACGGCGGTGATCTGCTGCGAATCGGCGATGCCCAGGATCGTCGACCGAAGGGTCCGCGCATCGACAGTCGTGCCGAGATTCAGGGCGATTCGTATGTCGTGCATCTTCCGGTCGGCGAAGCTCGCGTCATTCGACTGACGGCGCCATTCCGACGAACTGCCGAGGCCCGTGTAGACGCCGATGCCGATACCGATCACGATCGCGATCGTCACGACGGCGGCCCAGCGATGACGCAGGTCGCGTAGCGACCAGCGGAGCCAGAGAAAGTTGTTGGCGGCTACCACTGGAGATCTCCGACCGCAGCCCGTCCGCCCGCCGGGGGACCGTCGGAGACGACGTGTCCGCTCGAGAGTTGGATCACCCGGTCGGCAACCCGCGAGATCTCGCGGTTGTGTGTCACGACGAGGATCGTCATGCCACTGCGGGCCTGCGCCTCGAGCACGGAAAGGATCTGGACTCCCGTCTGGAAGTCCAGTTCCCCGGTCGGTTCGTCGGCCAGCAGAATCGGATTCCCGGTTGCGAGAGCGCGGGCGATGGCGACCCGTTGCTGCTCGCCGCCCGAAAGTTGATGTGGAAAATGGTCGAAGCGCTCGGCGAGTCCGACCTCGGCGAGTGCCTGCCGTGCTGCCTCGTCGGCGTCGGTTCGTCCGGCGGTGTCGGCTCCGAACCGGGCGTTCTCGAGCGCCGTCAGACCCGGAAAGAGATTGAAGGTCTGGAAGATGAAGCTCACCGAATGCCGGCGGAACGCAGATCGTTCGCGCGTCGTTGCCTCGGTGAGATCGAAATCATTGACCCGGATCGATCCCGAGGTCGGTGAGTCCAGGGCACCGATCAGATTGAGCAGGGTCGTCTTTCCACTTCCCGATGCTCCGAGGATCACGACGAACTCGCCGTCGTTGATCCGCAGGTCGATGTCGGCAAGCGCAGTGACGGTCACCTCGCCGACCCGATACCTCTTGGCCACATGTTCGAGTTCGATCCGTGGCGAGGGGGAAGGACTGGACGGGAGTAGATGTCCTCCTTCTGACCGCTCCGCTTCGGGGTCGATTCCGCGCATGACCACTACTACCACCGGGTCCGATACCGCTATCGGGGGGTTCTGGGTGCCGACAGCCACTCCCGGTTGCCCGGTCGGTGCATTTCCGGGCCGTATCATCGCCCTCTATGGATTCGACATGCTGATCAAGCTCCTGAAGAGCAATCTGCTTCCGTACAGGAAACTGTTGCTCGCGGTGCTCGTGCTGCAGGTGGTGCAGGTTTCGGCGACGATGTCATTGCCGACCATCAACGCGAACATCATCGACAAGGGAATCCTCACCGGAGATACCTCCTACATCGTGCGGATGGGTGGCCTCATGCTCGGCCTCTCCCTTGTGCAGGGTGTCTTCGCCGTGTGGGCGACGTATTACGGCGCCAAGGCGGCAATGAGCTTCGGTCGCGACATCCGCAACGACCTGTTTCACCGTGTCACGAGTTTCTCGACCCGCGAAGTCGATCAGTTCGGATCGCCCTCGCTGATCACGCGCATCACCAATGACGTTCAGCAGGTCCAGATGCTGGTGATCATGCTGTGCACGATGTTCGTCGCCGCTCCGATCACCATCGGCATCGGCATCTTCCTGGCCGTCCGCGAGGATGGTCCGTTGTCGCTGATCCTTCTCGTGGCGATCCCGCTGCTTCTGCTGGCGGTCGGGCTCGTGATCGTCCGGATGGTGCCGCAGTTCCAGATGATGCAGCTTCGTATCGACCGCGTGAACCAGGTTCTGCGGGAGCAGATCATCGGCATGCGAGTGGTTCGGGCCTTCGTTCGCGAGCCGCTCGAAACGGATCGATTCGGCGTCGCGAACAGTGACCTGACGCTCACGTCGCTCCGGGCCGGCCGTCTCATGGGTCTGATGTTCCCGGCGGTGATGCTCATACTGAATGTCTCGAGCGTCGCAGCCGTCTGGATCGGTGGAAACCGTATTGGCGCCGGTTCACTGCAGGTCGGTGCACTCATCGCCTTCCTCACGTATCTGGTCCAGATCCTCATGGCCGTGATGATGGCGACGTTCGTCGGCGTCCTGTGGCCGAGGGCAGCGGTGTGCGCCGATCGGATCGAAGAGGTGTTGTCGACGGAAACCTCGGTCGTGATCTCACCCACGCCCATCACGGAACTGCCTGGCCGGGGCACCCTCGAATTCCGCGATGTCGGTTTCAGCTTCCCGGGTGCCGATGCTCCGGTGCTGTGCAACGTCAGCTTCATCGCCCGGCCCGGTCAGATGACGGCGATCATCGGCAGCACCGGGTCCGGAAAGACGACGCTGGTCAATCTCATCCCGCGCCTTGTCGATTGCACGGAAGGCGTTGTTCTTGTCGACGGTGCAGATGTGCGCACTCTCGATCCCGAAGTGTTGTGGCGCAGGGTGAGTCTCGTGCCGCAGAAGCCGTACCTGTTCACCGGGACCGTTGCGTCAAACCTGCGGTTCGCCGACCCCGATGCGACCGACGAGGAACTCTGGCACGCGCTCGACATCGCGCAGGCGCGCGAATTCGTTGCGGCGATGCCCGGCGGACTCGATGCGCCGATTTCTCAAGGTGGCACGAACGTTTCGGGCGGGCAGCGACAGCGGTTGGCGATTGCGAGGGCACTCGTACGCAAGCCCGGCATCTACGTCTTCGACGATTCCTTCTCGGCACTGGATCTGGCGACCGACGCTCGTCTGCGTGCTGCACTTGCTCCGGAGACGGCCGATGCCACGGTGATCGTGGTGGCGCAGCGGGTATCGACCATCAAGAACGCCGACCAGATCATCGTCCTCGAGGACGGCGAGACAGTCGGTATCGGGACACACGCCGAACTCCTCGTCACATGTCCGACCTACGCCGAGATCGTCTCCTCGCAGATGACAGCGGAGGAAGCGGCATGAGCGGCGCGGCGCAGCCGAGTCGTTCACCGGCTGCCGAGGCACGGGCCCAGATGGGCCCCCGTCCCGGCGGGATCGGGATGCCGGTCGAGAAGTCCAAGGACTTCAAGAACTCCACCATCCGACTGGCGAGCCAACTCGGTCCCGAGCGGATCAAGATGGTGCTCGTCGTTCTCCTCGCCGTGGTCAGCGTCACGCTCTCTGTCTTCGGTCCCAAGCTCCTGGGCAACGCGACCAACATCATCATCAACGGAGTGCGCTCGTCGGCCGGCATCAACTACGACGAACTCCATCGGACGTTGCTCTTCGTGGGCGTCCTCTACATCGTGGCGTCGATCCTCGCCTATGTGCAGGCCTACATGCTCGCCGGTGTGGTTCAGCGCACGATGCTTCGACTCAGGGCGTCGGTCGAGGACAAGCTGAACGCCTTGCCGCTGGGTTACATCGACCGCCAGCCGCGCGGCGACCTCCTCAGCCGTGTCACCAACGATCTCGACAATGTGGCCCAGAGTCTCCAGCAGACCCTCAGTCAGCTGTTCATCTCGCTGCTGACGGTTGTCGGAGTCCTGATCATGATGATCTCGATCTCGCCTCTGCTGGCGCTCGTTGCCGTCGTCACGATTCCCGTCTCCCTCTACACGATCAAGATCATCGCCAGCCGTTCGAAGAAGCGTTTCGTGGCGCAGTGGTCACACACCGGGGACCTCAACGCACAGGTCGAAGAGGCCTTCACCGGGCATGCGCTCGTGAAGGTCTTCGGTCAGCAACGTCAGGTCGAGGAATGTTTCAGCGCCACCAACGACAAGCTCTACGAGGCGAGTTTCGGTGCCCAGTTCATCTCGGGGATCATCCAGCCCGCAATGATGTTCGTCGGGAACCTCAACTACGTGGCGATTGCTGTTATCGGTGGCCTTCGGGTGGCTTCCGGGCAACTGAGTATCGGCGACATCCAGGCGTTCATCCAGTACTCACGACAGTTCACGCAACCGATCACCCAGCTCGCGTCGATGGCCAATCTCCTCCAGTCCGGCATTGCATCGGCCGAGCGCGTCTTCGAATTGCTCGACATCGAGGAGCAATCGCCGGACGACGCCGAACCGCTGCTCGTTCCTGCGCCGCAGGGTCGCGTTGCGTTCGATCATGTGCGTTTCTCCTACGACAAGTCGTCGCCGCTGATCCGGGACCTCTCGCTGATCGCCGAGCCGGGTGAGACGGTCGCAATCGTCGGTCCGACCGGTGCCGGCAAAACCACGCTCGTGAACCTTCTCATGCGGTTCTACGAGATCGACGGGGGAACGATCACCCTCGACGGAAACGACATCTCGCACATGCGTCGCAGCGACCTGCGCAGCAACATCGGTATGGTGCTCCAGGACACATGGCTGTTCGGCGGAACGATCCGCGACAACATCGCCTACGGCAATCTCGATGCGACCGACGAGCAGATTGTCGAGGCGGCCAAGGCGACGTATGTCGATCGTTTCGTGCGCACGCTTCCCAACGGTTACGACACCGTGCTCGATGACGAGGCGAGCAATGTGAGCGCCGGCGAGAAGCAGTTGCTGACGATCGCGCGTGCTTTTCTGTCCGATCCCACCATCCTGATCCTCGATGAGGCCACGAGTTCGGTCGATACGCGTACCGAAGTGCTCATCCAGCGGGCGATGGCGGCACTGCGGTCGAACCGGACCAGTTTCGTCATCGCGCATCGGCTCTCGACGATCCGTGATGCACACACGATTCTCGTCATGGAATCCGGCAACATCGTCGAGCAGGGAAACCACGACGAACTTCTGCGTGCCGGTGGCGCCTATTACAACCTGTACAACGCCCAGTTCATCGCACCGGCCGTCGACCTCACCTGAGTCACCCCCCGGGTCACCCCCGGCGCAGGGGCCAGAAGATCTCGGTGAACGTCTCCTCGGGCGGCAGGTCGGGTCCGGTCAGGTAGACCTCCCACATCGGCTCATTCGTTTCGAGTTCGTCGCCGTGCTCGGCCGCCGCAGATTCAATCTCTCCGTAGGCTTCTGGCAGCGATTCATAGGAACCGACGTGGACGAGGTGGGCGACCTCCTTGCCGCCGACTTCAATCGTCTCGATGCCGTCGGTTGCGACAACAGAAGGATCGACAGGGAATCCGGCCGCAACATCGAATCCGACGATTGTGGGGAGGTAGGTGCCGACCGGCGGGCCGATCGGCGCGGCGCCGGCACGGGCGAGTCGGGATGCGACCGA
>CAEZUP010000055.1_pt1 | contig 14741 bp, 13 predicted proteins | sample 7264511 | NCBI WGS metagenome assembly CAEZUP01 (sample SAMEA6813833, study PRJEB35770) | uncultured Microthrixaceae bacterium | biome: Freshwater; feature: Freshwater reservoir; material: water | place: Czech Republic | collected 2016-04-20 | depth 0.5m m
CCGTGTCATGGCGATCGCCGGCGCAGTGGTCGTGATCGCCGTGGTCGGCGCCGGTCTGGGGCTGCGGGCATGCCTAGCGGAACCCGATCCGGTCGCTGCCGCGTTGTTCACGACGCCGCCGAGTTCGGATGCTCCGTCGTCGACACCGACCACCTCGGACGCGATGGTCATCCATGCCGCAGGTGCAGTGCGAGCTCCCGGTCTCTATCGGCTCGCAAAAGGATCCCGGATCGCCGATGTCCTCGAGGTGGCCGGGGGGGTGGCCGACGGGGCAGATCTCGATCGGGTGAACCTTGCGGCACTCGTCTCGGATTCCGATCGCATCTACATCCCGTTCATCGGCGCTCCGATACCCGGCCCATCGACCGGATCGAGCGGTTCCGGAACGGGAGGAGGAGGCGTACCCGACAACCCCGGTCCCGTGAACCTCAACACCGCGACGGAGGGGGAACTCGACGGTCTTCCCGGAGTCGGTCCGACTACTGCGGCCGCAATCGTGAGTCACCGCGAGAAGGTCGGGCGATTCACGTCGGTGGACGATCTTCTCGATGTGCGCGGCATCGGCGCGGCGAAACTCGAGAGTCTGCGCGATCTCGTCACGGCAGGATGATCTCGGGCGCAAAGATGCCGGCCGAGAGCGATGTCCGCGCCATCGGGCGGCTGGTGTCACGGTTCGTATCCGGAGTGGAGTTTCGATCCATTCCCGCGGTTGCCGCAGCGGTCATCGGATCGCTCGTGGCGCTTCCGGTTCCGATGGTGGTTGTTGTCGGGGCAGGGATCTTTGCTGTGTGGCGTCGAACGCTTCTCAGTGCGGTGATCCTCATTGCGCTGGTGACGTCGATGGGTGCGTCGGCGGCCTGGTCCGGACTTACCCCGGTCGACCGCGTCGCGTTCGACGGAAACGCGACGTTGATGTCGGATCCGGCGTCATCGTTCGGATCGTGGCGAGCCAGAGTGCGAACGTCGGAGGGGTATTTCGATCTGCAGGCATCGGGTCGGAACGGGGCGATCCTTCGGCAGCGGCAGGCCGGGCAGCGGATCATGGTGAAAGGTCGATTCGACGAGGGTTCACCGAAATTCCGCGATCCATCGAAACATGTCCGCGGGCGCCTCATCGCTGATCGGATCGTTTCCTGGAACGACGGGGGAGCGCTTGTCCGTTTCGTGAACGCAATCCGCTCGACAGTTCTGAGCGGGGCCGAGTCACTTCCGAGAGACGAACGCTCGCTGTTTGGTGGATTCGTTCTCGGCGACGACCGGGGAGCCTCGGAGGTCGTGAAGGACGATTTCAAGGCATCGGGGTTGTCCCATCTACTTGTCGTCAGCGGACAAAATTTGGCGTTCATCATGATCGTCCTGGGACCGCTGTTGTCCCGGATTGGTCTGCGTCTCCGGTTCCTCGTCACGATCGTGGCGGTCGTCCTGTTCGCCGCGATGACGCGGTTCGAACCGTCGATCCTGCGGGCGTCGGCGATGGTGTGCGTTGCGGTGTTCCTGTCGACCGCGGGTCGGCCCATATCCGGACTCCGCGTTCTGGGCCTCGCTGTCGTCGGACTTCTCGTCATCGATCCACTACTGGTCCACTCGGTGGGATTCCGACTTTCCGTCGCGGCCACCGCGGGGATCGTGTTGCTGTCGCGGAGGATCGCCCGGTGGCTTCCGTTGCCGTCATTCCTCTCGATGTCCCTTGCCGTCACGATTTCGGCGCAAGTGTTCGTGGCTCCGCTGCTCATCCCCATGTTCGGTCCGATGCCGTTGGTTGCTCTGCCAGCCAATGTGTTGGCGGGACCGGCTGCTGCACTGGTGATGATGTGGGGCTGTACCGGTGGAATGGTCGCCGGTCTGGTGGGTCCGGACCTTGCCTCGGTCCTGCATCTGCCGACCCGTCTCGGACTCTGGTGGGTCATGACCGTGGGCCGGATCGGTGCGAGTGTTCCGTCGGCTTCGGTGGGGCTGGTCGGGGGTGCGCTCATCGGCATTGCCCTGACCGCGGTCGGTCTGGTCCGCCGCATGGGAACCAGGCGTTGGGTTCCGGTCGCGATAGCGACTCCGCTGGCGGCAGTCCTGCTGCTGTCGATCTCCCGGCCGACGGCGGTCGCCGCCGGGGAGCACCGGATCGGCGGGGCCTCGCTGTGGCGCGGATCCGGGTCCAATGCGGCCACCGTGCTCGTCGTCTCGGGAGCGTCGCAGACAGGTCCACTTCTGGCGCGATTGCGATCGCTCGGAATCTCGCGGATCGACCTCGTTATCGTCCGCTCCGTTGCTCCGGCGGCCGAACGGATGGTCGGGGAGATCGGCTCGAGGCTCGAGATCGGGGAGGTCTGGGCACCGACCTCCAGTCGGCTCGAGTCGCTCTCGCCGGTACCCGAGGGACCGGTGATCGGAGGCTCGCTTCGGATCACCGTGACCCGATCGGATTCGACACTCGAACCGTCGATCGCATTGGTGCCCACTCCCGGCTAGTCGATCCGCGAACGATAGGGTCGGAGCCGTGAATCTGGATCTTGGTACGACACGTTTCGACATCACCCACCGTGCCGTGGTCATGGGAATCCTCAATCGCACGCCGGACTCGTTCTACGACCAGGGCGCCTATTACGAGTTCGACGATTTCCTCCGGAAAGCCGAGCAGCTGGTCGCGGATGGCGCCGACTTCCTCGATGTCGGCGGTGTGAAAGCGGGTCCCGGTGACGAGGTCACCGAAGCCGAAGAACTCGAACGAGTCGTCCCGGCGGTCGAGGCATTGCGGGCCCGATTCGATCTCCCGTTGTCGGTCGACACCTGGCGAGCTTCGGTGGCCAAGGCGTGCTTCGAGGCGGGCGCAGTCGTGGGCAACGACATCAGCGGGTTCGCCGATCCCGACTATCTCGATGTCTGCGCTGCGGCGGGTGCGTCGGTTGTCGCCACCCACATCCGGCTCGCCCCGCGCGTCCCCGATCCCGATCCGCAGTACGACGACGTCGTGCTCTCTGTGTGCGAGTACCTCACCGAGCGCGCCGGGCGTGCAGTCGCCGCCGGCATCCCGCGCGAGCGGATCATGGTCGACGCCGGTCTGGATCTCGGAAAGTCCGAACCACAGTCGTTGGTCTTGCTTAGATCGTCCGACGCACTCACCAAACTCGGATTTCCGGTCTTTCTTTCGGCATCGAACAAGCGATTCCTGTGGACTTTGCTCGATGTCGAACGCGGGTCGGCTGGTGACGGCACCATGGCTGCCCATTCCCTCGGCATCGCCCTCGGCTGCCGGATCCTTCGGTCTCACGACGTCCGAAACGGGCGGCGTGTGGCCGACATGATGGCCTCGATATTGGCGGAATCGTGAGCGTCGACCTCGGCGCCCCGGTCATCCTGGTGAAGGGTGGCGACGAGGTCCTCCTCAACGATGGAGTCACGGCACTCGTCCGCGAACTCGTGGGCACCGGGGATCGCTCGCTCATGGTCGAGGAACTCACCATCGACGCCTACGTGGGATCCGACGATGGAAATGCATCCATAGCGTCTGTTGTCGACGCTTCCCAGACACCTCCGTTCCTCACGGAGCGCCGCGTGGTCGTCGCCCGTCACTCCGGGGTTTTCTCGACGAAGGAATCCGTTGCTCCGCTCGTGGCCTATCTCGAGAACCCCCTGCCATCGACGTCGCTGGTGCTCGTCTGGGAGAAGGACCCTCGTCCGAACCGTGGCACGCGCGGAGCCGCAGTCCCGAAGAGCCTTGTCGATGCCATCACCGGTGCGGGCGGGATCGTTCACGACACGTCTCCAGGATCCGGCAAGGCCCAGGCAGCATGGATCGACGAGCACCTCGCCAAGAGTGCGCTCGCGTTCGATGTCGGATCCCGTCGGATGCTCGCCGATCGGATCGGCAGCGATGTGGGAAGGCTTCCCGGGCTGATCGCAACGCTCGAAGGAACGTTCGGTCCCGGAGCCAAGGTGTCGTCTGCCGATATCGAGCCCTATCTGGGCGAGGCCGGCGATGTGGCCCCCTGGGACCTCACCGACGCCATCGATGAGGGCGACGTCACCCGATCACTCGATCTGCTCTCGCGGATGCTCGGGGGAGGTGCACGCCATCCGCTCCAGGTCATGGCCGTGTTGACCAACCATTACCTGAGGATGTTGCGTCTCGACGATCCCGACATCCGCGGGGAGAAGGCGGCGGCGGAGGCGCTCGGCATCAAAGGCAGCACCTTCCCGGCCAAGAAGGCGCTTGCGGGAGCGCAGCGTCTCGGCTCGGAACGGTTGGCCGAGTTCGCCACGCTGCTCGCCGAAGCCGATCTCGATCTTCACGGTACGAAAGCATGGCCAGCGGAGCTGGTGGTCGAGGTCCTTGTGGCCAGACTCGCGGGGCGCAACCGCGCTGCCCGTACCGGTCGACGCTGAGCATCGAGCCGGAAACGAAAGGAACCGGAGCTTGCGCTCCGGTTCCTTTCAGAATTCGATTGCAATCACCGGGCGCAGATGCGCCCCGGGTTCAGCTGGCGGCAGCGGCCGATGCGGCTGCAACACGCTTCATGAGGCGGCTCTTGCGACGAGCGGCCTGGTTCTTGTGGATGATGCCGGCACTGGCGGCACGATCGATGCGCTTGATGGCAAGGCGGGTGAGTTCGGCAGTGTCCTCGCCACCTTCTTCGGCGGAACCGAGGGCGCGCTTGGTGCGGGTCTTCATCTCGGAACGCACAGCCTTGTTGGCGAGACGGAGACGCTCGTTCTGGCGGTTGCGCTTGATCTGGCTCTTGATGTTGGCCACTGGTGCACCTTTTTGACTTGAAACGAATGGGGGTGAAACGGGTGGTGTGGAGATGGACCGAGAGGCCATCGCACACGGACCGATGAGCATAGCCCGTGGGTTGCGGCAGGTACAGGTATGGGTTCGGGCAGAGGGACCACTAGGATCGTCAGACCCCCGGACCCAAGGAATTCTGCCCTCTCGTGGCTTCGCTCGACCGTTTTCGCAACCTGTGCATCATTGCCCATATCGATCATGGCAAGTCCACCCTGGCGGACCGCATGCTCGAACTGTGCGGCGCGGTCGATCCCCGGGACATGCGGGCCCAGTACCTCGATTCCATGGATATCGAGCGGGAACGCGGCATCACCATCAAGCTGCAGAGCGTCCGCCTCGACTACCGGGATCACGTTCTCCATCTGATCGACACGCCCGGCCACGTCGATTTCGGGTACGAGGTGAGCCGATCCCTGGCGGCCTGCGAGGGGGCAATTCTGCTGGTTGACGCTGCTCAGGGCATCGAGGCGCAGACACTCGCCAACTGTTACCTGGCTCTCGAAAACAATCTCGAGATCGTCGCAGCGCTGAACAAGATCGATCTTCCCGCCGCGGATCCGGATCGTTACGCCGCCGAGATCGAAAAGGTTCTGGGCATACCGGCGAACGAGATCTTGCGCGTGAGCGCGAAGACGGGCGAGGGCGTGTCCGAGTTGCTCGACGCCGTCGTCGAAAGAATTCCGGCTCCGGAGGGTGATCCCGATGCCACGCTTCAGGGACTGATCTTCGATTCCCATTTCGACCAATACCGCGGCGTCGTTTCGTCGGTCCGGATCATGAACGGCACGCTCCGGACAGGTGAGCGGGTCAAGTTCGTTCAGGCCGGTTCCGTCTACAGCGCCGAAGAAATCGGCGTCCGTCGGCCCGATCCCACACCCATCGCCTCGCTCGGTGCAGGGGAAGTGGGCTATCTCATTGCCGGTATCAAGGATGTTGGTGAGGCCCGATCGGGCGAGACCATCACGACGCCGGTCCATCCGGCTCCTGCTCTCGAGGGTTATCTCGAGCCGAAGCCGATGGTGTTCTGCGGCCTCTATCCGATCGACGGAGACGAATTCACCTCGCTCCGCGAAGCGCTCGACAAGCTTCGGTTGAACGATTCGAGTTACACCTTCCAACCGGAGAGTTCCGGCGCTCTCGGCTTCGGCTTCCGCTGCGGATTTCTCGGTCTGCTCCACATGGAGATCGTGCGCGAGCGTCTCGAGCGCGAATTCAACCTGTCGCTCATCGCCACTGCACCTTCGGTCCAGTACGTCGTGCACAAGGAAAACGGCGACATCATCACGATCGACAATCCGAGCGAACTTCCGACCTCCACCGAGGTGTCACTCGTGGAGGAGCCGTTCCTGCGGGCCACGATCCTCACGCCCACGGCCTATACCGGCACGCTCATGGAGCTCTGTCAGGCGCGTCGCGGCGAGATGATCAAGATCGAATATCTCTCGCCCGAGCGAATGGAGCTCGTTTACGAGTTGCCGCTTGCCGAGGTCGTGACCGATTTCTTCGATCAGATGAAGAGCCGGACGCAGGGCTACGCGAGCCTCGACTACGAACCGGCCGGGTATCGCAGTTCTGAACTGGTCAAGGTCGACATTCTTCTCAATGCGGTTCCGGTCGACGCGTTCAGCATGATCGTGCACAAGGACAAGGCCTACAACTACGGCCTGCGGATGACCGAGAAGCTGAAGGAACTGATTCCCCGGCAGCTCTTCGATGTGCCGATCCAGGCGGCCATCGGCGGGCGGATCATCGCCCGCGAAACCGTCAAGGCGAAGCGCAAGGATGTTCTGGCCAAGTGTTACGGCGGCGACATCAGCCGAAAGAACAAGCTTCTCGAGAAGCAGAAGGCCGGCAAGAAGCGAATGAAGAACATCGGTCGGGTCGAAGTGCCGCAGGAGGCCTTCGTGTCCGCTTTGCGCCTCGACGATTGAATCCGGACCCGGTTGGCACTCGCCCCTGCAGTCTGCCAATCGGAACCTTCACGGGTATCATGCTCCGAGTCCCGCAGGGGTTCCCGATTGTCCAGGATCGATTCGCAGGTTCTTATGCTCGATGAACGAAAGGCCATCATCCTCAGGGCGGTGGTTACCGAGTACATCGAGACGGCTCTTCCCGTGGGTTCGGGGCATGTTGCGACAGTCCCGGAGGTCACCGTTTCGTCGGCGACCATCCGTAACGACATGGCCGCGCTCGAAGCCGACGGGTATCTCGCACAGCCGCACACGAGTGCCGGGCGGGTTCCGACCGAGAAGGGTTATCGATTCTTTGTCGATCAACTCGGCGGCCCCGGTCGTCTAGGCGCTTCCGAGTCCCAGCAGGTCCGCTCCTTCTTCTCGCAGACCCACGGCGAACTCGAACAGATGCTTGCCGACACGACCCAACTTCTTTCCGGCTTGACCCGCTACACCGCTGTCGTGGTCGGTCCGCCCCACGAAGTCGCAACCATCAAGTCGATCCAGATCGTGGTGCTGGCACCGCGGCTGATCCTCGTTGTTCTCGTCCTTTCGAACGGCGCCGTGGAAAAGCATTCGATAGATCTTCTTCACGATGTCGACGAGGCCCATGTCGCGGCGGCCAGTCAACGGATATCGGCGTTGCTCGTCGGGCAGGGCCTCGCCGCCGCCGGGTCCCCGGGACTCGATGACGCGATCTCGCTCGTGGAGTCGGACCCGGTGCGCGAGATCGTCGCCCTTACGGTTGCATCGTTGCGCGTCGAGCACCGGCAGGACGATCATGTCTTCATCGGTGGCACGTCCGAGATGGTGGCGTCGTTCGATGCGGTCGCCACCGTCAGCGAGATCCTCCGGATCCTCGAGCAGCAGCTTGTGGTCGTGAGCCTGATCGAGAACGTTCTCGACCGGGGACTCTCCGTCGCCATCGGGCGCGAGACCGGCAATGAAGCGCTCTCCGATTGTTCACTCGTGGTCGCGCCCTATGTCGTCGACGGCGAGAGTGCCGGTTCGATCGGGGTTCTCGGTCCGACACGCATGCACTACGACCAGGCACTCTCGGCGGTGGCGGTTGTCGCCGACCGACTCGGCAAGAGATTGAGCGAAGGCTGATGTCCGACTATTACGAACTGCTTGGCGTGAGTCGGAGTGCGGCGCCCGACGAGATCAAACGGGCGTATCGGCAGCTCGCCCGCCAACTGCACCCGGACGCCAACCCCGGTGATCCGGCCGCGGAGGCGCGTTTCAAGGAAGTTGCTGTCGCCTACGAAACGCTGTCGGATCCCCAGCGACGTCAGCAGTACGACCGCTATGGAGCATCCGGTCCTCAGGGCGGTTCGCCTTTCGACGGCGGCGGCGGTTTCGGTGACATCTTCGACATGTTCTTCAACGGCTCCAGTCCGTTCGGAGGCTCCCAGCAGGGTCCGACGGGTCCGCCTCGCGGCGCCGATCTCGAAGTGGTTCTCGATCTCGAATTCGACGAGGCCGTGTTCGGTACCGAAGCGCCCGTCTCCGTGCGCACAGCGGTTTCCTGTGACGAGTGCAACGGCTCCGGTGCGGAGAGTGGTTCCGCTCCGATCACCTGTCCCGAATGCAACGGGGCCGGTCAGGTTCGACGAGTTCGACAGTCGATCCTCGGACAGATGGTTACGGCTGGACCATGCGGTCGATGCAGCGGTTTCGGATCCATCATCGCCAGGCCATGTACGTCATGCAGCGGCGAAGGGCGGCGCATCGAAGAGGCCTCCTACACCGTCGACGTTCCGGCCGGTGTCGATACCGGGGCGACACTTCGTCTCACCGGGCGAGGTGCGGTCGGCCAGCGTCAGGGCGCAGCCGGCGATCTCTACGTGCACATCAGGGTGGCGCCGCACCAGCGGTTCGTTCGCCACAATGACGATCTCGTCCACGAGTTCCACATTCCGATGACTCAGGCGGCCCTCGGAGCACAGATTGCATTCGAGACCCTTGACGGCGAAGAGATCATTCCGATCGACCCGGGAACTCAGTCGGGTCAGGTTGTTCGGCTGCGACAGAAGGGCGTTCCCCATCTTCAGGGGCGCGGTCGGGGCGATCTGCTTCTCCAGATCCAGGTCGACACGCCCGAACCCGCGTCGGATGCCGAGCTCGAGCTTCTGACCAAACTCGCCGAACTCCGCGGAGAAGCGATCGATCCGCCCGAACACGGGCTGATGTCGAAGCTCCGCTCGGCTTTCAAATAGCGATGCAGGATTTTCCGGAGGCGCCGGGAGGTTCGGCGCCCCACGTCTTTGTCACCGATATCGAGACGCCGGTTCTGACGGTCGAGGACAGGCATCATCTCGCCAGGGTTCGGCGTGTTCGCACCGGCGATCTCCTCTCGGTAACCGATGGTGCGGGCTCATGGCGATGGTGTCGGTTCGGCGACGAGCTCGAGATTGCGGCCGATGTGGAGTTCGAGGCCGCCCCTGATCCCGCGCTCGCCGTGGCGTTCGCTCTGGTCAAGGGGGAGCGTCCGGAACTGGTCGTGCAGAAACTCACCGAACTCGGTATCGACGTGATCGTTCCGTTCATCGCCGACCGCTCTGTTGTCCGCTGGGACGATTCGAAGGTGTCGCGAAATCGCGAGCGGTTGGAGAAGGTTGCGAGAGAAGCGAGCATGCAATCGCGTCGCGTTCGGCTTCCGGTGGTGGAAGCAGTCTGTGAATTCGATTCGCTTTCTCGGCGAGGGTTTGTCCGCGCCGATCGCGGGGGTTCTCTCCGCGGGGCTTCCGGTTCGGGCTTGCCGACCGCGCTTGCCATCGGCCCCGAGGGCGGCTGGTCCGATCGGGAAGCACTGGCCATGCCACTAGCGGTGGGTCTCGGACCGACCGTGCTTCGGGCAGAGACCGCGGCGATCGCAGGTGCCACCTTGATGGCGGCACTCCGTTCGGGGATCGTGGAACCAGGACTTTCTCCGTCATGAGCGCTCCCGTCGAGTCGACCGACTTCGGTGTCTACGTTCACATTCCTTTCTGTTCTCGTCGCTGCGACTATTGCGCTTTCGCGACCTGGACAGATCGTGACCACCTGATCGGGGAGTACGTCGACGCGGTCTGCCTGGAGCTGGACCGCTCCGTCTCCTCCGGGGAACTGGTATCGGCCACCTCGGTCTTTTTCGGCGGCGGCACGCCTTCGCTCATTCCGGGTGAGCTCCTTGTGCGGATCCTCGATCGAATTCCTCTTGCACCGGATGCGGAGGTGACCGTCGAGTGCAATCCCGACACGGTCACTGCGGAACTGGCTGCGATCTATTTCGCCGGTGGGGTCAACCGCGTCTCGTTCGGCGTCCAGTCGATGGTTCCCCATGTTCTGACAGCGCTTGGAAGGACCCATGACCCGGCGTCGGTCGCTCGGGCTGTCGGGTTCGCCCGGAACGCCGGTTTTCTGAAGCTGAACCTCGACCTGATCTATGGAGGCGCCGGAGAGACTCTCGACGACTGGTGTGAGACGCTCGACGCCGTCATCGCACTGCGGCCGACCCACGTGAGTGCCTATGCGCTGACGATCGAGCCCGGTACCCCGCTCGCCTCCGATCCGGCGCGGCATCCCGACGATGATGATCAGGCCGACAAATATCTCGCCGCCGAAGAGCGTTTGAGGAACGCGGGGCTGCTCAATTACGAGATCTCCAACTGGGCGGTGCCCGGTGACGAGTGTCGGCACAACGAGTTGTATTGGGCGCAAGGGGACTATCTAGGATTCGGTTGTGCGGCCCATTCCCACAGGCAGGGTCGCCGATGGTGGAACGTGCGGACGCCGGACCGCTACATCGAAACAGTCGCGGCCGGGGAGTCCACGGAAGCATCATTCGAGTTGCTCGACCCGGAACATCGTCATGTCGAAGGGTTGCGTCTCGCACTCCGGACGAATGTCGGCGTCCCCTCTGACGCGCTCTCCGACGAGGATCGCGAGTTGCTCGACCCATTGCTCGAAGAGGCCGGAGGTCGTCTGCGCCTGACGGTCGACGGGCGCCTTCTCGCCAACGAGGTTGCCGTCCGTCTGCGCTGAGCAGAGCGCATCGTTCAGGCCTTGGGCAGGCGGATCGACTGGCCGGGATGGATGAGGTCGGGTCGGTCCGGATCGACCAGGACATGCCGGTTGGCCTCGATGATCAGGTTCAGGTACTCGATGGTCTCCGATCCTGTGGCCGGGCGCGAGAGTTGCTGCGCCCGGACTGCAACGGCGATGTCCCAAAGACAGTCGCCTGGCTCGACCGTCCAGTACTCGGGAGCGGTGAGAGGTTCGGGAGTCGGAACAGCGGTTGCGAACTCGGGCAGCAGATTGCTGTGCGTGGGCGGACGCACCTGGGATTCGCCTTCGGGTCGGGGCAGCGTCGTCGGGTTCGGTGCCGATCCGCGCGGGGTGGATGAGGGAGAGGTGGATGGCGGCGCGGTGGCGTCGGCGGCATCGGCGGCTTCGATGAGATGCATGGTGGGAACATCGTCATCCGATGAGGGTGACGCAATCTGGGCGGATGCGACCGCCGGGGGAGCGACAACGGTGAATCCTCCGAAGAGTGCAATGGCCGCGCGGAGAGGCGATGGGCCCGGCCTCCTGACACCCGGTTCGAGGATCTTCTCAAGGGGAGGCATCCGGGCGAGACGTATGAGAGCCCAACGGAGGAGAAGGAACGCTGCTGAGGTCGAGAGAAGTGCGAGCGCTGCGACAGACGCTACGAAGGCAGCGGACTCCGCTGCCTCGGTTCGGAGGTTGAGTAACTCGGAGATCGATTCAAAGCTCCGAGTCATCGGCTCGATCTGCAGATGAATCATGGTGTCCTCGGTCGTGTGAAATGTTCCCGATGGCCATCTGCGAACGTGATGGCAAGAGCGTTGCAACCGGTGAAGGGATCGACGTCGGCTTCGATGGACGAGACGTCGTTCAGGGGAAATCGGGATGTTGGCGCGGTGTCGACTTCGGATGTGGCGAGGGAATCGAAGACGAAGAGCACACCTGACTCGGGTCGAAACAGATAGATCGACGTTTGCCGATCGCAATCGGGGGCAAGTACGACGGCGGTGTCGCCGGATCGTCCGATGCGATATCGGGACGCCCCGATGCTCACGATGGGTGCTTCCGGCGGTATGCCACTCTCGGCGTCGAGGATGACGCCGGTTTCGGCCGACGGATCGGACACCGCCGCCATCGCCCGGGACCGGTCGACATCGACTTCTTCGGTTGTGGAAGAAGACGATTGTTCGGTTGCCCGCTGTGGCGAATCGTGACTGATCCGAATGCCGAGGGCGGTGGATCCCACGACGATCGCCATGCCGAGCGCTGCGATCGGGGCCCATCGGCTTCGCTGCGTCCGGACAGGTTCCGATGAAGGACGAACCGCCACCGTCTGTTGCGGCGTGGTGACTTCGTCCGCTTCGGGGCCGAGTCCCAAGGTTGCGCCGGGAACCATGCGCCTGACCGTCACGAGAATCTCCTCGAGTGTCGGCATCTCGTCGTCCCGGCGTTCGGCCAAGGAGTGCAGATAGGCAAGCAGACGCCGACGTTGCAAACGATGGTCCGAGCGGGTGCCTCTGCGTGTCGAGGATGTCACATCCGGGCTGTCGAGCATCCAGAGCGTGAGACCGATCAGTGCCGCGACGTCACAACCCTGCAGGCGACTGTCGATCGAAGCACTGCGGAATCCGCAGATCGTGGGTCGGCCCTTCTCATCGAGGAGAACGCGGGTGGGATCAAGCCGATTGTGGACAACGCCAACGGCGTGGATGCGTTGCAGGGTCGACCCGATGGCGAGACAGAATCCGGCGGCGCGGTTCACGGAGAGCGGTCGCCTCAGGGTGGATAGTGAGCGGTAACCGATCCAGGAGGTCGAGAACTCGAAGCCATCCGCGATCTCGGTGCTTGCGACGATGGCCACGACTCCAGGTCCGCGCACTCGGTTCAGGATGGCCGCCTCGGAGCGCACGGCGCTCTCGGCGGGGCCTGTGCCCGACCTCACCATCCGTATCGCACCGCTCGCATCGGACTCGACCCGCACAGTTCGGTTCACATCGGAAGGATCGTGCAGCCGGATCGGCGGGGGCAATGGGTCGAACGATGCGATCGAATCGGTTTCATGGCATCATCACGCCGCCGGTGACGACTCCGGCCCGAACGTCCGGGGGGACATATGACTTACAAGCAGATTCTTGTTGATGAACCGGCGCCCGGCATCCGTCGGATCACGCTCAACAACCCGGACAAGCGGAACCCCCTCGGCGCCACGATGCGTCGCGAGATCATCACCGCGCTGCGAGAACACGATGCCGATGACGCTGCGAGGGTCACCATCATCCGAGGCGCGGGCAAGTGTTTCTCGGCCGGTTACGACCTCACCGGAGGAGCGGTCGACGACGAGCCACCCGCCTACCAATCGGCCGATGGACTCGGCAGCTACCCGCGCGAGGTGACCGAGACCTGGATGAGCATCTGGGATCTTGCGAAGCCCGTCATCGCACAGGTGCACAGTTACTGTCTCGCCGGGGCGACAGAGCTTGCTACGGGCTGCGACCTCGTCTACGTCGCCGACGATGCGAAGATCGGTTATCCCGCGGTGCGGTTCGGGACGCCCGACATGCAATGGCATGCGTGGCTTCTCGGCCCGCGGTTGGGGATGGAGCTGATGCTCACGGGCGACTCGATCAGCGGAGAAGAAGCGGCACGCGCCGGTTTCGCGACCCGTTCCTATCCGGCCGCCGAACTCGAAGAACGCGTGCTCGACGTTGCGCGCAGGATCGCGCTCATTCCCGCCGACATCCTCCAGATCAACAAGCGCACCGTGCATCGCGGCATGGCCGTCATGGGTTTCCCCACCGCCATTCGGCAGGGGACCGAGTTGTGTGCGCTGACGATGGGAACCGAGACCTTCAAGGCCTTCATGGACGAGAAGGACAAGCCGGGTGGTCTGACTGCTGCACTCACCAAACGCGACTCCGGTTTCGGGGACTATCGGACCTCGTCCGACGAGTGAGAATCCGCGTTCGGGTTCAACCCGGATCATCGTGAGCGATGGTCGATGGCCAAGACCACCCCGGAGATTCGGTTGCGGACGACGGTTACGATCGGTTGATGGAACCGGTGCCGTTCGATGTCGAGAATCCGGAAAGCCTCGAGATCGTGGCCGGCGAGGTCACCTGGAGGTTCGACACTGCGTTTTTGAAATCGAACTGGACCTGCATCTGGGGGCGCGGTTGCCTCGGAATCCACAACGAACCGACAGAAGATCTGCAGCAAGGCTGTTGTTCGGTCGGAGCTCACATGGATGGCGAAGACGAAGCGCGGATGGTCAGTGCCTTCGCTGCGATGATCGATCCCGAACTCTTCGAGTTTCATGACGAAGCAGTCACCGGGGGAGTGTTCAGCGACGAAAAGCGCAACAACACGCGTGTTGTCGACGGAGCATGCATCTTCCTCAACCGCCCGGGCTTTTCGGCGGGCGCCGGTTGTGCACTTCACCTGGCTGCAGTGGCTGCTGGTGAATCTCCCCAGGAATGGAAGCCGTCAGTCTGTTGGCAGTTGCCGGTGAAGGTCGACTGGGTCCAGACATCACCGACAACCGAAGAGGCCACGCTGCGACGTTGGTCCCGGGCCGATTGGGGCGATGAGGGCGAGACAATGGCGTGGTGTTGCACCGAAGGCGATCGGGCCTATGTCGGCGACTCGGCCGTGATCGATTCGCTCGCGGAAGAACTTGCGGAGATCGTGGGCGAAGAGGTCTATGTCGAGCTGCGCCGACGCCTCACCGATTGAGCCCGATACGCAGGGAGATGTGTCGGCGTTCATGGAGCGAAAGGGCGCAAAACGCCTGAGGGGACCGGCAAGGTCGGTCCCCTCAAGCGTTTTTCATGGTGGGCGATACTGGACTCGAACCAGCGACCCCTGCCGTGTGAAGGCAGTGCTCTAGCCAACTGAGCTAATCGCCCGAAGACTTGCGATCGTAGTCCACCACCGGAGACGGCCCCAACCGTCGATCGGTATGCGTTCGGGTGTCGTCCCCG
>CAEZUP010000056.1_pt1 | contig 14525 bp, 11 predicted proteins | sample 7264511 | NCBI WGS metagenome assembly CAEZUP01 (sample SAMEA6813833, study PRJEB35770) | uncultured Microthrixaceae bacterium | biome: Freshwater; feature: Freshwater reservoir; material: water | place: Czech Republic | collected 2016-04-20 | depth 0.5m m
CGACGGCGGAATCGGTGGCGGCCTGGTTCGACTCCCGTGGCGTTTCACTGACCCTCGATCCGACGAGGTCGTACTTCGAGGGCGAGGTCCCGATCGCCGTGGCCGAAGAAGCATTCGGTGTGCAGTACAACGCGTACAGCTCGGTCGACCTCCCCGCCGACAACTTCCTCTATTCGCCGGCCAGTGCACCGACGGCACTTGCGCCGGGCCTCGACGGCAAGATCGATCGGGTCATCGGAGCAGTGATCTTGTTTGCGGCCACAACCGTCGACCAGAGTTTCGACATCGCGCCGGTCCCGGTGGAGCCATCGTCGGTCCTTTCGCCCACGTCGATCCCGGGGTTGGTGTCGGCGGATGGCGGAACGCCGTGGCGGACCGGCACCATGAACGATGGCTGCGCTGCGGCTGAAGACTTCAACGTCGACGGACACTCGCTTGGATTGTCTCCCGGTCAGTTGCGCACCGCCTACGGCATCGACGCCCTGTGGGATTCGGGGATGCGAGGAAGGGGAGCCCGCATCGCTGTCGTCGACTCGTCCTTGTACGAGCCGACGGACATTGCGGCGTTCCGGGCCTGCTTCGGCCTCGAGGGAACCCCGATCACCGATCATGTGATCGGGACACCGGCACTCGACGGAGGAAGCAACGAGACCACACTCGATCTCGAAGTCATCGTTTCGGTTGCGCCCGAAGCGGACCGGATCGACTGGTTCGGGGTCAAGAGCGAGGTAAATGCATTGGCGGGAGCAACGTCCGTTTTCGAGATGCTCAACGCTCCGCTCGATGTGACCAAAACCGGGGGACTCCAACCGGATGTGATCACGCTGAGTTACGGCGGATGCGAAGAGGTCATGTCCGGATTCGATCCGGCATACCTGCCGATGATGGATCTTCTCGATCAGACGATGTCGACGGCAGTTTCCTCCGGTATCGGCGTTTTCGTCTCGACAGGTGACGCCGGGTCCACGGGCTGCTTCCAGTTCACCGGGCCACCGGTGGGGACATCTGCGGCGGTGCAGTTCCCTTCCACCTCGCCTTGGGTCACGGCAGTGGGCGGCACGAACCTGACGCTCTCCCCCGACAACCGGATCGCCTCGTCGGGCGTATGGAACGACTGTTCATTCGGCGTGCGGCCCAGTGTCGAGCAGCCTTCAGTCGGGGGTAGCGGGGGAGGCGTGAGCCTTTTCGAAGAGCGCCCTGTCTGGCAGCGCGCAACCGGAATGCCGGAGAACGCCAACCGGATGGTTCCCGACATCTCCGCTTTTGCCGATGAACTCCCGGGCTATCTGATCTTTCTGGCCGGGAACTGGACGATCGTCGGCGGAACGTCGGCGTCGACGCCATTGTCGGCGACGGCATTCGCCCTGCAGTCCGCATCGGCTCGAACGCGGGGTGAGGCCGGTCTCGGCTTTGTGGCGCCCTTGCTCTACGAACTCGCTCGTTCCGACTGGGGTGGCACGGACAAGGTTCTGTTCGACATCACGCTGGGGACGAACGACGTCAACCAGATCGGCGTCCACTCGGCGACATCCGGCTACGACCTCGCCACCGGGTTGGGTTCGGTGATGCACGATCGACTGCTGCAGATGCTCTCCGCGAGGAGCGAACCGCTTGCCCCGACGTTCACCGGTTGACGTTCAGGAAACAGCGGTGACCTCATAACCGGCCTCGTCGACGGCGGCGCGCACTGCATCCTCGGTGATGTCGCCCACGACAAGAACGGTCTTGGCATCGATGTCGACAGCCACCGATTCGACGCCATCGAGTGGGGCGATCTCCCCCTCGATGGCCGACTTGCAGTGACCACAGGAAATGCCGGGAACGGAATAGGTGCGCGTTGTCATGTGGGTTCCTTGCGATTGGAGATGTCGGTGGAAGCGCTGACGCGCCGGGCACCCTTGAACCGCCGCAGTCGCAGCGAGTTGGTGACGACGAAGACCGACGAGAAGCCCATCGTGCCCGCAGCGATCATCGGATTCAGTACGCCGAATGCCGCAAGCGGGATGGCGGCGACGTTGTAGGCAAACGCCCAGAAGAGATTGCCCTTGATGGTGGCGAGCGTGCGGCGGGAAAGTGCGATGGCGTCGGCGGCGGCACGCAGGTCGCCGCTGACGATCGTGAGATCGCTGGCTTCGATTGCGATGTCGGTGCCTGTTCCGATGGCAATGCCGAGATCGGCCTGGGCAAGTGCGGGCGCATCGTTGATGCCGTCGCCGATCATGGCGACCGTATGGCCGGCGGCCTGGAGGCGACGGACTTCGGCCACCTTGTCGGCCGGCAGGACCTCGGCGATCACCCGATCGACCCCGACGACGCCACCGACGCTCTCGGCGGTGCGTCGGTTGTCGCCGGTGACCAGAACGACCTCGAGGCCGAGTTGGTGCAGCTCGGCCACGGCGTCGGCACTCGTTGCCTTGATGCGGTCGGCGACGACGAGAACGCCCCGAGCCTGCAGGACTCCGGCATCGGATCCGTCATCGGCCCAACCGACGATGACGGCGGTGCGCCCGGAACCTTCTGCGCCGGATGTCGCCTCTTCCAGTTCGTCGGAAAGCGTCGAGAACAACGAACGACGTCCCACGCCGACATGAAGGGCCGATCCGGAATCGGTGACGACTGTTGCGATGACTCCCCGGCCGGGGAGATTCTCGAAGTCGTGAACGATCGCAGCTCTCGCCGAACCGTGGCCCGAAGCATCGGCGCCGGCCACAATCGCTGCAGCGATGGGATGTTCGGAACGTGCTTCGACTGCGGCAGCGAGGCGGAGAACCTCGCCGATTGATGTGGTGGGCGAGACGATCGTGTCGACGAGTTCCATGCGACCCTCGGTGAGGGTGCCGGTCTTGTCGAGAATGGCGACGTCGACGCGGCGCGTCTGTTCAAGAACCTCGCCGCCCTTGATGATGATTCCGAGCTGTGCGCCCCGTCCGGTGCCGACCATGATCGCGGTGGGCGTGGCGAGACCGAGAGCGCACGGGCAGGCGATGATCAGTACTGCGACGGCGGCACTGAAAGTGTCCTGGGCGGGATGGCCGGTCACGGACCAGCCGATGACTGTGGCTACTGCGGTGGCGAGAACGACCGGGACGAAGACCCCGGCGATGCGATCCGCGAGGCGTTGGATCGGGGCGCGCGAACCCTGGGCTTCGTCGACGAGTGCGACAATCCGGGCCAGAGCGGTGTCGGCGCCGACGCGTGTGGTCTCGACCACGAGATGGCCGTTGGCATTGATGGTGGCTCCGGCGACGTCGTCGCCCGGGCCGACGTCGACGGGAACCGGCTCACCGGTGAGCATCGACATGTCGATCGCCGAGTGTCCATCGACGACGAGCCCGTCGGTCGGAATCTTCTCGCCCGGCCTGACGACAAAGCGCATGCCGACGACGAGGTCGGCGATGTCGATCTCACGTCCGTCCTCGAGCCGTGCGGTCTTCGCTCCGAGTTCGGCAAGTTTGCGAAGGGCATCGCCCGAACGTCGGCGGGCCCTCGCTTCGAACCACTTGCCGAGAAGGATGAGTGTGATGATCACGCCGGCAGTCTCGAAGTAGACGTGGGCGACGGGTTCGGACGAGTCCATTCCGGGCATCGAACCCATCGAATCGTGGGAGTCGGCGGCATCGAGGAAAAGCAGCGCAACAGTTGACCACGTCCATGCGGCCAACGTTCCCATCGACACGAGCGTGTCCATGGTGGCCGCACCATGTCGGAGGTTGACCAGCGCAGCACGGTGGAAACCCCAACCGCTGTAGAACACGACGGGTGTGGCGAGAGCGAACGCGACCCATTGCCAGTTGGCGAACATGAGCGCGGGAACCATCGAAATGAGAAGCAGCGGGATGGTGAGCACACCGGCAACCACCAGGCGGGTGCGCAGGACCCTTTCCCCCTCGGCCTCGGCTTCCGCATGGCGGTCCTCGGCCGGAACGTGATAGCCGAGGCTTTCGATCTTGGCCGCGAGTTGATCCCGATCGGTCCGGGCGGAATCGAAACGAACCGTGGCCCGTCCCGCCGCGAGGTTCACATCGGCCTGCTCGACGCCGTCGAGCTTCCCCAGACCTTTCCCGATCCTGACTGCGCACGCCGCGCATGTCATCCCTTCGACCGGAATGTCGATGCGGGTCAGATCGGGAGGTGCGGCTGTTTCGCTCACATGGTCAACGATACGACCAGATCGGGAAAGCGGGATGGGGAATCGAGGGTCAACGTTGTGTTCGAACCATTGCGATGATCGAGCGGCCCTTGTGGGTCTCGGTGAGGGTTGCGTCGTAGCGATAGCCCTCGGGATGCGTGAACTTCGCGAGCGCATCCGGTTCGTCGGCCCCGGTGGCGAGAACGTGGCGCACGAGCGCTCCCTTGAGCAGCTTGTTCCAGTGGTTCACGGTCGTGAATGTCCGGGGCCCGCCTTTGGTCCGCTTCTGTTCGTCGAGGAACTTCACGGTGAGGATGGACAGCGGCGCCCCGGTTGCCGATCCGGGGCTGGGCGGACACCAGGCTGCATCGTGTTCCTTCGGGAGAAGGTCCCAGACGACGGCGTTGGTGGTGAACCGGGAGATGGCATCGGTGAGAGGGAGCTTCCATCCCGGTGCGAGCTTGCCCACGGGCGGGAGCGACGCGCCCATCTTGAGTTTGTAATCGGGTATGAGGTCGTCGGGACGGAGAACTCCCCAGAGACCACTGAAGATGAGGACCTGTTTCGAGAGTCGCTTGCGATCTCGCGCCGACAGCGATCGCACGTCGAGGGCGTCGTAGAGGACGCCGGTGTAACGGTCGATGGCCGGCATCGTCGGTCCCTGGTGGACCGCGAGATTCGCCTCGGTCGCTGCCGCGAGAGCCTTTCCCTTGACGCCGAGCAACTTCGAGCGGACGGCTTCGTGATGTCCCATGGCCGCGATCAGGGCGGAGGAGATGATCAGTCGGTGCGGATCGAGCTCGGGGAAGGAGACCTTCGCCGCTTGCCGGAGAGGACCGGTTCCGCCCGGTTGCTTTCCCTCGGATGGGGGGAGGAGGAGGACGGGGGGCATGGCCATGGGGGACATCCTGACCGATCCCGGAGATTGGGTGAATACGGAGTGAATTCACTGGTCAGGGCAATCTCGAAGGGGGAGACCCGGATCCGGCGTGGTAGAAAAGCACACCGGCATGCCGTGCCGAACCGAGAAGTCGCATCGCCGAGGAGGTGACGCATATGCCAGCCAGCGAACCCCCAAGTACGTGCAGGACTCCATACGTCATCTCTTCGCGTCACCGCTGACCTTCGGGCAAGCACCCGTCGGGTGCGGGTGATTCCCCGTCATCGATCGACGGGATCGGCCTCTGCAGGTCGTTGGAGAGATGGCATGAGTTCGCCCTGTCCATCTTCCTTTAGCGAGTGGAGCTCGTCATGTCTCAAACCCTCCACGCGCCGCGTGCTCTCGCGCAGCGACGAAATCAACGAACGAAGCGGTTGCTCGCCCTCGAGGCGGTTGCGGAATCACTCCTCTCGGTCGCCGGCCTCGGCGGCGCGCCCGTGGTCCACTCTTCGGGCGCCGAGGTCGGGCGACTGGTGGACATTGTCGTGCGATGGGAGGGCGAGCCCTACCCGCCGTTGACCGGCCTTGTCGTGCGCGTCGGCCGCAATCTCTCCTGGGTTCCGGCCAAGAAGATCGTCGAACTTTCGCAACGCAAGATCGTGTTGCGTTCGGCGAAGCTCGACCTCCGGGACTTCTCGCGTCGCGACAACGAAGTGAAACTTGTCGACGATGTCATCGATCACCAGATGGTCGACGTCGACGGGGTGCGCGTTTTCCGCGCCGCCGACCTCTTCCTGGCTCAGGTGGGAGGCGGCTACCGGCTGGTGGGTGCCGACGTCGGTTTTTCCACACTTGTACGTCGCCTCGGTCCGGCCCGTTGGCGCTCCCGCCCGCATCCCGATCGGGTGATCGACTGGGCCGCCATCCAGCCGTTCAGCGATCCGGGTGAACCGGTGCGCCTGAGCCGGGCGAACAACGAACTCCGCCGCCTCCGCCCCGGTGAGCTCGCCGATCTTCTTGAAGAGCTCGGCCGCTCCCAGCGTCAGGAGCTCCTTGCCGCGCTTGATGCGGAGACGGCAGCGGATGCGTTGGAGGAGATGGAGAGTGACGAGCTCGCTGTCCTGCTGCGCGATGCCGCTCCGGAACAGGCGGCGGCACTTGTCGCCGAGATGGAGCCTGACGAGGCCGCCGAAGCGCTGCGGGATCTCGACGACGAGACCCGCGACGAACTGCTGGCGGCGATGCCGGCCGATGTCGCCGGTGTGCTCACCGGTCTGCTCGGCTACGACGAGGAAACCGCGGGCGGGTTCATGACGTCATCGATCATCGCGTTTGCGGGTGACGTGACAGTTGCCGACGCGCAGCGGAAGCTTCGGTCGCTGTCGGAGAATTCCGACTTCGACGGCGTGCTGGTCGTCGATGCCGACGGTGTGCTCGTCGATGACGTGCACATGTTCGATCTGTTCACCGCCGAACCCGATCAGCAGTTGATCGATCTGACGGGTACCCCCTGGCCGGTGACAGTGACCACCGACGTCGCTCTCGACGAGGTTGTCGAGGCTTTCGTCGAGAACCGGGGTTCCTCCGTCGTGGTTGTCGATGCAGATGGCCGCCCGTTGGGCAGGATCCTCGCCGACGATGTCGTCGATGCCCTGCTCCCGGACCGCGAGCGCGGACGGCGTCCCTTCTCGGGGCTGCTCTCCTAGAGGGTCCCGTCATGTCCGATCTCCAGTCATCTTCCGAATCGGGTTCGAAGGCGCAGCGCTCGGCCGCGCCCAAACGGCGCCGTCGCTGGAGGATCTGGCTCGCGGTCCTCGGGCCGGGGCTCATCGCGGCGAACGCCGGCAACGATGCAGGCGGTATCGCCACGTATGCGTCCGCCGGGGCGGAGTTCGGTTACCGAACCCTGTTCGTGATGATGCTGGTCACGATCGCTCTTGTTGTGGTGCAGGAGATGTCGGCGCGTCTCGGTGCACACACCGGCGAAGGGCTGATGTCGCTGATCCGCGAACAGTTCCCGCTCAGGGCTTCGGCGTTCGCGATCGTGTGTCTTCTGATCGCGAACCTCGGTCTTGTCGTCTCGGAGTTCGCCGGAATCGGGGCAGCCTTCGAATTGTTCGGCGTGTCCCGGTACATCTCGATACCGATTGCGGCAGTGGTGATCTGGGCTGTCGTCGTGCTCGGCAACTACCGATATGCCGAGCGGGTGTTCCTTCTTCTCGGTCTTGCCTTCATCGCGTATCCGATCGCAGCGATCCTCGGAAAACCCGATTGGTCCGAAGTGGCCAGCAACACCTTCATCCCCCACATGCTGGGCACGAAGGAATTCCTGTTCCTCGTCGTCGCTCTCATCGGTACGACCATCACGCCGTACATGCAGCTGTATCAAGCGGCTGCGGTGGCCGATCGCGGATCTGGCCCGGAGGAATACCGGATGGTCAAGATCGACACGATCACCGGAGCGGTGTTCGCGAACCTGATCTCGATGGCGATCATCATCGCGACAGCCGCCGTCATCGGCGGCACGGGTCCGCTGAACTCGGCCAAGGAAGCGGCGCAGGCGCTGGAGCCGGTGGCCGGGGCTGGAGCCGAGGTCCTGTTCGGAATCGGATTGCTCGGCGCTTCGGCGCTGGCCGCTGCAGTGGTTCCGCTCGCCACGTCGTACGCCGTTGCCGAAGCTGTCGGTGTCGAGCGGTCGGTCTCGCGCACGTTCCGCGAAGCTCCGCTGTTCATGGGTCTCTTCACGGCTCTCGTGGTTGTTGGAGCGAGCGTTGCCCTACTTCCGGGCAACCTCATCTCCCTTCTCATCAACATGCAGGTGTTGAACGGCGTCATCACGCCGATCGTCCTCACGTTCATCCTCATTCTTGCCAATCGGCGCGGTGTGCTCGGAGATGCGGTCAACGGCCCGCGCTTCCGGATCGTCGCGACCATCTGTGTTGTCGTCATCGCCGCTCTTGCGGCCACGGTGCTCATCCAGACCGTCCTCGGTTGGGTCGGTCTCGGATGATGGCGACCCCGAGTCCGATCGGCGAAGCTTGAGCGGTGGATTATCTGCGCATCTGGGCCGATGACGAGGGAGAGAGTCATCTCGAGGAGGTGACGCTCGATCGCGTCGTCACACCTGCGGCCGCCGGCATCGTCGAACTCTGCGTCTCGGCCGGGATCGCCGTCGATCGCCTGCAGTTCCTCGAGGCTCATGCGGTGGACCAGCATCCCGACTGGCACTGTGCCCCGCGCCGCCAGTTCGTGGTGTGGCTCGACGGCTCGGTGAGGATCACGACGAGCGATGGGGACACGCGGCTGTTGCCAACGGGGAGCGTGGTACTGGCCGAGGATCTCCATGGCAAAGGGCATGTGACCGATCACGAACCCGGAGTCCGGCGCATTCTCCAGATTCCGCTCGACTGACCCGGCTCGGTTGGGCCCTTCCGGATTGCTGACCTAGGATAATTGACCGATACATGCAATCCGGTGTCTTCCTAACTGGACGACGGCAGGGTCCGGATCGAAATCCACGGTCACCGTTCGGTGCCACAACCAACAAAAGGGGAACCAGTGACAGCTGGTCAGGAAACCGGGATGGCGTCAAGCCGCCCGACTCGAGGAATGCGTCGCGGTAACCGCGCCGTTCTTGCTGTGGCCGTTGTGGCCGCGATCAGTCTGTTTGCCGGCGCCTGTGGTGGCGGCCGTTCGGACTCCACCACCGACACGACTGCCAAGGGTGGCGCTTCGACCACCGCATTCGGTGATCTCGCCTCGCCTTGTGGTGCAGGCACGCCGGCCGGTCCCACCTCTCAGGGTGTCACGGCCGATTCGGTGACCATCGGGTACGGCGACGACGCCGGTTACTCCGGTGCCCCCGGCCTCAACAAGGAAATCTCCGATTCGATCAAGGCGATGATCGCCTGGTGCAACGATCAGGGTGGCATCAACGGCCGCAAGGTCGTCGGCAACTACTACGACGCCGCGATCATGAACGTCAACAACGCGATGACCGAAGCCTGTGGCCAGGTCTTCATGCTCGTCGGTGAGGGCTGGTCGCTCGACTCCGCTCAGGAGCAGACCCGTCTCGGCTGCGGACTTCCCGCAGTTCCGACCTACACGGTGAGCCCGGCATTTGCCCACGGCAAGCTGATGTTCCAGCCCATCCCGAACCCGGTCGACAAGACCCCGCTCGAGTACGGCTACGCGATGGCCGAGAAGTTCCCGACGCAGGTCAAGAAGGCTGCCGTCATGACGGCCAACTACGCCGCGACCAAGGACTCGACCGACAAAGCCAAGCTCGCCCTCCCGGCGGCAGGCTGGAACTTCCTCGACTGCGAACAGTCCTACAACATCGGTGGCGAAGCGGACTTCAAGCCGTTCGTCCAGCGTCTCAAGGATTGTGGCGCCGAAGTCGTGTACTTCTCCGGCTCGCCGAACCCGAACTTCCAGAACGTGCTCGATGCTGCCAAGCAGCTGAACTTCAGCCCGATCTGGATGGTTGATGCGAACTTCTACGACTCGACGTTCGCCAAGTGGAACACCTCGGGCAACGCCGACAACGTGTATGTCCGGATGGCGTACACGCCGTTTGAGCAGGCCAGTTCCAACCCGGCCACCCAGCAATACCTCGACCTCCTCAACAAGGCCGGCGGCAAGGTCGGTGGCCTCGGCGCCCAGGCTGTTTCTGCATTCCTTCTGTGGGCTTCGGCTGCGCAGGAATGTGGCGACACGCTCACCCGCGACTGCGTTGTCTCGAAGCTTTCCGCCGTCCACGAGTGGACTGGTGGCGGTCTCCACACCGCGACCGATCCCGGGGCCAACAACCCGCCCGAGTGCGGAATGGTCCTCAAGATGACGGGTACCAAGTACGAGCAGTTCTACCCGGCGAAGATGGGCGAGTTCGATTGCTCGCCGAAGTACGTCGGCACCGTCACCGGTCCGCTGGTTGCGGCTGCGAACCTCGATTCGAACCGCATCGCACAACCGAAGTGATCCGTCGGGGCGTCTGCCTCGCCTGATGTGAACAAAGTGAAGTGAATGAAGGAGGCGGTCACCGGACTTCGGTCCGATGGCCGCCCCTTTCGCGTTCCGGCTGCTGTCGATTGCGCTCCGGCGGGTATTGGGCAAGGATTCGAACGCAGCAGATTTCGGGGAACGTTCGGGGGAACGTTCCATGAACCGATTCTGATGAGGGGACCAAGTCGAACCCGGACGCTCGTTCATCGTCGCCGAATGGCGGCACATACTTTTCAAAGGGGAACCAGTGACAGCTGGACAGGAAATCGGGATGGCTTCAAAGCGCCCGACTCGAAACAGGCGCGGTGCCGTGCTGGCTGTGGCCGTTGTGGCTGCGATCAGCCTGTTCGCCGGCGCCTGTGGTGGGGGCCGTTCGGACTCCACCACCGACACGACCGCCAAGGGTGGCGCTTCGAGCACCGCCTTCGGTGATCTCGCCTCGCCGTGTGGTGCAGGCACGCCGGCCGGTCCCACCTCGCAGGGTGTCACGGCCGACTCGGTGACCATCGGGTACGGCGACGATGCCGGCTATGCGGGTGCTCCTGGTCTCAACAAGGAAATGTCCGATTCGATCAAGGCGATGATCGCCTGGTGTAACGATCAGGGCGGCATCAACGGCCGCAAGGTCATCGGCAACTACTACGACGCCGCGATCATGAACGTCAACAACGTGATGACCGAGGCTTGCTCGCAGGTCTTCATGCTTGTCGGTCAGGGTTGGTCGCTCGACTCCGCTCAGGAGCAGACCCGCCTCGCTTGTGCGCTGCCTGCGGTACCCACCTACTCGGTGAGCCCGGCATTCGCGAACGGCAAGCTCATGGTTCAGCCGCTCCCGAACCCGGTCGACAAGACCCCCGTCGAGTACGGCTACGCGATGGCCGAGAAGTTCCCGACGCAGGTCAAGAAGGCTGCCGTCATGACGGCCAACTACGCCGCGACCAAGGATTCCACCGACAAGGCCAAGCTCGTCCTCCCGGCGGCAGGCTGGAACTTCCTCGACTGCGAACAGGTTTACAACATCGGTGGTGAACCCGACTGGAAGCCGTTCCTCCAGCGTCTCAAGGATTGCGGTGCCGAGATTGTGTACTTCTCCGGCTCCCCGGCTCCGAACTTCCAGAACGTGCTCGACGCTTCGAAGCAGCTCGGGTTCAGCCCGATCTGGATGACCGATGCCAACTTCTATGACACGACGTTCGCCAAGTGGAACACCTCGGGCAACGCGGACAACGTCTATGTGAGCCTCGGTTTCACCCCGTTCGAGCAGGCCAGCACCAACCCGGCCACCCAGCAGTACCTCGACCTGTTGGCCAAGGCCAATGGCAAGACGGGCCTTCTGGGCGCTCAGGCTGTCTCGGCGTTCCTCCTGTGGGCTTCGGCTGCGCAGGAATGTGGCGACACACTCACCCGCGACTGCGTGATGAGCAAGCTCGCCAATGTGAACGAGTGGACGGGTGGCGGTCTTCACACCGCTGCCGATCCGGGCGGCAACAACCCTCGCGAGTGTGGCATCGTCGTCAAGATGACGGGCACCAAGTACGAGCAGTTCTACCCGGCCAAGGCTGGCGAGTTCGATTGTTCGCCGAAGTTCGTTGCGACGGTCACCGGTCCGCTGGTGGACGCTGCGAACCTCGATTCGAACCGAATCGCACAACCGAAGTGATCCGTCGGGGCGTCTGCCTCGCCTGATGTGAATGAACTGATGTGAATGAGGAGGGCGGTCATCGGGCTTCGGTCCGGTGACCGCCCTCCTTTCGTGTTCGGGCCGCTGCGCCACGGTGGCTTCGGCCCTGACCGTCGGGTTTCGGCCGGACGTCGTTAGGGTCGGTGCAGAGTCGAACTGTCAAGCAAACGAGGAACGTCGATGTCGAAATACCACGTGAGTGTCGAAAGCCCGAAGTCGGTAGACGCGGCGTTTGCCTATATGGCCGACCTGCGCAATTTCGCAAACTGGGATCCCGGCGTTCTGTCGGTTGTCCAGGTCGATGGCGACGGTGCCGGCCCGGAATCAAGTTTCGACGTCACGGTGAAGAGCGTCGGTGGCGGAACGGTGCTGCGCTACGAGACCATCGAGTACGACGAACCCGGCAATCTCCTGGTCAAGGCCCGGAACGCGAATTTCACATCGATTGACCGGATCACGATCGTTCCAAAAGGTGAGGGATCGCTGGTCACCTACTCGGCGGAATTGCTCCTCAACGGCTGGCTAAGTCCGCTCAACCCGTTGCTCGGATTGGTCTTCGACCGAATCGGTGACCGCGCTGCAGTGGGTCTTCGCCGAGTGTTGGCCTGATCCCTGCCGCCAACCGGATTTGACCCCGATTTTGCGTGTGTAGGGTCTTTCCCGACTAGGGGAGTTGGGGACGTTGGGGATGACCATGAAGTCGGCGCGATGGACGCCCGAGCGGATCCATCGGCATCGATGGTGGACCCTTGCTGCGATCTGCCTTGCCGTCACGATCACGTCGATCGACAACACCATCATGAACGTTGGTCTGCCATCGATCGTGCGGGGGTTGGGTGCATCGCAGGCACAACTGCAATGGCTCCTTGATTCCTACACGATCGTATTCGCCTGTCTGCTGCTGACGATGGGTGCGATCGGCGACAAATGGGGCCGTCATCACATGCTGCGGATCGGTCTCGTTCTGTTCGGGATCTTCTCGGCGATTGCGAGTTTCGCTGACAGTACAAACGCACTGATCATCTGCCGCGGGCTCATGGGCCTCGGAGCGGCCTTCATCTTTCCTGCAACACTTGCGATTCTCGCCGTTACCTTCGAGGCTGACGAACGACCGAAGGCGATCGGCATCTGGGCGGGAGTAGCTGGAGTTGGTGTGGCGGCCGGCCCGTTGCTCGGTGGTTTCCTGTTGACGCATTTCTGGTGGGGCTCGATCTTCCTCATCAACGTTCCGCTCTGCGTCATTGCTGTCGTAATGGCCTGGTTCCTCGTTCCACCATCGAAGAGCAGTGACATTGGGCGCAAACTCGATCCGGTTGGTGCGTTGTTGTCGATCGTTGCTCTTCTCGCGCTGCTCTACGGAATCATCGAACTACCAGCGATGGGAATAACCGACCCCGCAGTCATCGCTGCACTCGTTTCTGGAGTGTTGTTTCTGGGTCTCTTCGCGATCTGGGAGACCCGCAGCGATCATCCAATGCTCGATCTCGAATTCTTCCGTAATCCCCGATTCAGTGCGGCAAGCCTTACCATCACGCTCAACTACTTCGTGATGTTCGGTTCCACATTCCTCATCGTGCAGTACTTCCAGTTCATCCTCGGCTACTCGCCGTTCAAGGCCGGCCTGCTGACTGCGCCCGTCGCGGTCGGACTTATGGTGACCAGTCCCCTTGTGCACCGATTGGTGAAGCGGTGGGGGACAACCCGCGTGGTGGTTATTGGTCTACTCACATCTGCCGGAGTTCTGGTCTGTTACGGGATTGAGTCGATCATCTCGTCGGACATCGGCGGCTTGGTCGTGCGCACCATCTTTGGCGTGGGGCTCGCTTTGACGGCGACTCCCGCAACGGAATCGATCATGGGATCGTTGCCCCGCAACCGGGCCGGAGTCGGTTCGGCAGTGAACGACACGACACGCCAGATCGGTGGGGCACTTGGTGTCGCTGTTGTCGGCAGCATCTTTGCGTGGCGCTATCACGCCTCTCTTGGCGATCTCACCGGTGTGCCGACCGCAGCAGCCGACGCCGCCCGCAACTCGGTCGGCCGTGCGATCTCTGCGGCGGCATCATTGCCTCCCGAGATCGCGACCCAGTTGCTGGACAACGCCCGGCAGGCCTATGTGAGCGCGATGCGCGTTGGCATGTGGCTCTGCGCAGGGTTGTTGGTCGTGACAGCGGGGCTGGCTGCGAAGTTCCTGCCCTCGACAGCCGCTCTCGACGACAGCGACCCGCAGGTGCGTGCCGACGAGATCGAGTTCGCATCGATCGATGACGGGATCCTCTGAATCGGGCGTTGTCTGACCCGCCTTGATCTGAAGCCGAAAGACCCGAGTGGAATTCTCAGTGCCCCGGGTGGACTTGAACCACCGCGCACGGCGCCGAAAACCGATGCTCTCTCCCCATCGAGTTCGTGAAATGTGACTCCCTCAATCGAGAGCGTCGACCCACGGGCTCCACTCTGAGTAGAAAGCGGCATCGTCAGGTCCACCGATGTTGGTGTGAGTGGCGACAGCCCGCATTCGACACCTGGCTGTCGCATCGGGCGTCGGTTTGTAATCGAATCCATGTCCGAGGGGCATCCAGTGGTCGGCGCCGGGAGTGATTCCACCTTGTATTGCCCCGGAACCGTCGGAACTGCCCATCCCGCCGTTTTCCAGAGCCGTTCCATCGCATTCGAACTCGTACCAGCGAACAGAACGGTCCATCGACGGACTGAATCTGCTGAGCAACCACATGCGTCCGTACTCGTCTCGTTGGGAGAAGTGCCAGTCTGCCTGGCTGTCTTGAGATCCGAATCGAAGCATGGTTATTCGGGGTGCATCGGGAGGTCCGGTC
>CAEZUP010000057.1_pt1 | contig 14284 bp, 14 predicted proteins | sample 7264511 | NCBI WGS metagenome assembly CAEZUP01 (sample SAMEA6813833, study PRJEB35770) | uncultured Microthrixaceae bacterium | biome: Freshwater; feature: Freshwater reservoir; material: water | place: Czech Republic | collected 2016-04-20 | depth 0.5m m
CATCTTCGGCCCCGACGCCGGCAAGCACGGCCGAAGCCCATGAGTTCAGTAGTGAATCATCCTCGAGACCAGCCACGACGAGTGGCACGTGGCGGCGGAGTACACATCTGGCCCCGTCCTCGCCCACCTCGTTGCCGATCTCCGGATCGCCGCCGCCCACAAGCAGGGCTGCATCGACGTCGCCGGCATCGAGGGGACAATCGCCGGTTTCGATTCCGCGACACGAAAACGCCGGGGCTCCGACATCGCGACACCGCACGACCTGATGGCCGGCTTCGGCGAGGCCGAAATCCGTAACGGAGCCCGTCACCGACCCGCTGGAAAGCACCAGAAACTTCATGTCGCACTCCTCTCCGCCGCGTAACCGATCCTACGGACCGACAACCCGGGGTCACCGATCACCTTTGCCCGAGTTCCCTGCTTTCGTCAGGGCGCCGGGTCATCGGCGCCCGGGACCTATGGCCCGGCGAATGAGTGCCGAGTCCCCTGCTGACCCGAGTCGTGACCCGGCAGCATTGGTGGGAACGATGTCGGTGCCCTCTGCGCCGAATCGAAACGAGGAGATCCATGTCGCCCGATCCTGATCGCACGGTGATGAGCGCCTTCGGCGCCCTGACCGCAATGGCCGCATTCCTTCTTCTCGTCGTCGGCATCGTCGTGGTGGTGAACAACGACGGCTCGGGTTCGACCACATCGACCGCACCCGTCACCGTCACGTTGAAGGAATATTCGATCACGCCGGTCGCGATCAACATTCCCCTCGGCGGCTCGCTCACCGTCGTCAACGGTGGAACCATGATCCACAATCTTGCCGTCACCGGCGGACCCACGACGCCCGACATCGCTGCCGGCAAGTCCTCCGAACTCGATCTCTCCACATTGGCGGTCGGCACCTATGAAGTCACGTGCACGATCCCGGGTCATGCCGCCGCAGGCATGACCGCCACGCTCGTGGTCGGCGAATCCGGTTCATCCTCGGAGTCGTCCGGGGGCATGGCCATGACCGGCGCCACCGTCGATTACGCGGCGATGGACAAGGCGATGACTCAAGGCGCGGTCGACTATCTCGAGGCATTCACCAAGTACGGAACCGGCGTGCCGACAAAAGGCCGTGGCAATCAACTCCTCCAGCCGGTCGCGAACGCTGACGGAGTGAAGGAGATCAACCTCGAAGCGGCCATCATCGACTGGGAGGTCGAACCGGGCAAGGTCGTGAAGGCCTGGTCATACAACGGCATGGTCCCCGGACCCTCGATCCGCGTCGAACCCGGCGACCGCCTGCGGATCACGCTCAAGAATTCGACCCCGATGGCACAGGACATCCACTGGCACGGGATCTCCACTCCGTTCGGACAGGACGGGGTCGCACCACTCACCCAGCCGATGATCGAACCCGGGGAGACATACACCTACGAGTTCACCGCTCCCGCCTATCACGAGATGGGGATGTACCACGCCCACAACGGCGGAGCGATCTCGGTCGTGAGCGGCATGTACGGTCAATTCCAGGTGGGCGATGTGCCCCTGCCGAACGGCAAGACCGTGAGCGGATTCAAGCTCCCCGACAACATCAAGATCGCCCAGGCCATGCCTCTCGTGTTGAACGATGCGGGCACGCTCGGACTTTCACTCAACGGCAAGGCCTTCCCGGCCACCGATCCGATCGTCGCCAACGTGGGCGAAACGCTGCAGGTGACGTATCACAACGAAGGCCTGATGTGTCATCCGATGCATCTTCATCGGGTGAAGCAGTTGGTCATCGAGAAGGACGACTGGGCTCTCGACCAGCCCTACTTCGTTGACACACTCACGATCTGTCCCGGTGAGCGCTACACGGTTCTGATCACACCGACTGCCGACGAGGTCGGCATCTGGGCGTATCACTGCCACATCCTGACGCATGCCGAAAGCGAGAAGGGGCTCGCCTACATGGTGACCGTTCTCGTCGTTCCGCCAGTTCCTCCAGCCGGCAAGAGCGCTTCCTGATCCGCGCTTCTTGATCCGCGCTTCCTGACCTGCCGGAAACCCCGGTCGGTCAGGAAGCCGCTCGACGAGTTCCCGGGGCGACCCGCCGACCTGTGATGCGTTCCGGGTTGATCGCGACCCAGTGATCGTGCGAGGGAGCGGACCACGGCTCCAACTCGACGGCGACAAGCCGCTCGATCCGGATGAGATCGTCGATCACCCGGGCCCAACCGCTCACGACAACGCTCCAGGCGGTGCGCGTGTGCAGATCGACGTCGTCAATCTCGAACGAGACTGCTCCGCCCCGGCTCGATACCGCGAACTTCGTCCCCTCGCCAGTTCGAAAAATCACATGGTCGCCATCCATTGCGTAATTCACCGGATAGATCTGCGGTTGCCCGCCCTCGACCACCGCGAGCCGACCGACGAAGCGCGATTGCAAAAGTGCCAGACACTCCGAACGTTCGATCACCTCGACACCTGAATGGGAATCGACAAGCTTCATGTTCACCCCCAAAGTCCGAATCGGACCTACCCGAGTTCCCATTGTGCGCCCTGTCACCCGAAATGGCTAGGGGACAAGGTCCCGTGGCGCGAAACCCCTAGGCTCGGCCCATGACGACCACACATCTGGCAGGCGATGTCATGGCCGCAGTCGACTTCTCGAATCAGACCGACCGCATCGTGAGTGAAGGAATGGGGCTCGCCCGGGCCACCGGAGGAACCCTCCATCTCGTCCACATCGCGGCCGGCGAGCCGATTCTGGCTGGCTATGACAAAGAGGACATCAGCCCGTTTACCCGTCAGGTTCGGGCCGGGGAATTGACCGATGAACACCGCCGGTTGCGAGAACTCGCCGAGGGCCTCGGGGCGGCAACCGGAGTCGACGTCCACGCTGTCGTGCTCCTCGGGCCGACGGCACAGACGCTTCTGGAAGCATCGTTACAGCTTGACGTCACCCACATCGTCCTCGGCACCCACGGGCACGGCGGGCTGCATCATCTCCTTGTCGGCAGCGTCGCCGAAGAAGTCGTCCGACGCTCCCACGTCCCTGTCGTTCTCGTTCCCATTCCCAAGCCGTAGCCAGAGCATCCAGGAGTTTCGATGAACAAGATCGTTGTCGGCGTCGACAGTTCAAAGGGATCGCGCGCAGCCCTCCGATGGGCACACCGCGAGGCGGTTATCCGCAGTTGTGAACTCGAGGTCGTGATGGTCTGGCAGTTCCCGATCACGACGACACTGCCTGCTTTCGGGGCGATGCCCGCACCCGAGGATTTCAGCGAAGAGACCGAACGGGCACTGGTCTCGGCCATCGCCGAAGAAGGAATCGTCGCCACCGACGAAGCGCCCGTGACGATCCTTGTCGCAGAGGGTGCCGCCGCTGCCGCTCTTCTCGATGCCGCCAAGGATGCCGACCTGCTTGTCGTGGGTTCGCGAGGCCATGGTGGATTCGCCGGACTCCTTCTCGGCTCGGTCAGTCAGCAATGCGTAACCCACGCGCCCTGCCCCGTTGTCGTTGTCCCTGCGAACTGATCGGCGAACATGACGACAGCCCTCCGTGGACTCAGCGCGGCCGAGGTCGCCGACCGTCAAGCCCGCGGCGACACGAACGATGCGCCGAGTCCCACGAGTAGGACCACCCGACAGATCATCCGAGCCAACGTATTCACTCCGTTCAACGCGCTGCTCGGCATCCTTCTCGTCGTCATCATTGCCATCGGCGAATATGCCGACGGACTGTTCGGCTTCGTCCTCGTCTCGAATGCACTCATCGGCATCGTTCAGGAACTCCGCTCGAAGCGTTCGCTTGATCGACTCGCGGTGCTCAATGCCCCGACCTCGACCGTGCGGCGCGACGGGACCGACACGTCCATCCCGTCAAAGGCTCTCGTCCTCGATGACGTGATCATCCTCAGCCTCGGCGACCAGATCGCCGTCGACGGCGAAGTCATCGACGGTTCCGGCATGGAGATCGACGAGTCGCTGCTCACCGGCGAGGCTGAACCCGTCGAGAAAGCTGTCGGTGATCCCGTGATGTCCGGAAGTTTCGTCGTGGCCGGCAACGGAGCCATCCGGGCCACCGCCGTCGGAGCCAATTCCTATGCCTTCAGGCTTTCGGCCGAGGCCCGACAGTTCTCGCTCGTCAAGAGCGAGTTGCGCACCGGCATCAACCGCGTGATCACCATCGTCGGATGGATGATGATTCCCGCCGCGATCCTTCTGGTCACGTCACAGCTCGCAACGCATGACGGGTTGGTCGCCGCGGTTCAGGGTTCGGTGGCGGGGCTCGTCGCCATGGTCCCCGAAGGTCTGGTGCTCCTCACCAGCATCGCCTTCGCACTCGGAGCGACCCGGCTCGCGCGCAAGAACGTACTCACGCAGGAACTCGCCGCCATCGAAGGACTCGCACGCGTCGACGTCATCTGCGTCGACAAGACCGGAACCTTGACCGAAGGATCCCTCACACTCGCCACGGTCGAGCATCTCGCTCCGGACGACGCCGACCCGATCGACGTCGGTTCCGTCCTCGGTGCCCTCGGTGCCGCCGATGATCATCCCAATCCCAGCCTCGCCGCGGTCGTCGCCGAGTATTCGTCTCCGCCGCCCTGGGCCGTTTCCGCTGTGGTGCCGTTCTCGTCGGCCCGCAAGTGGAGTGCGGCAACGTTCGAGGGCCATGGCTCGTGGTTCCTCGGCGCTCCCGACATCCTTCTCGATGAGGCCCCCGACGACGACAGGCTGCCGATCATCCGCGAGCGGCTCAACCACTACGCCAGCGCCGGCCGCCGCGTGCTGCTGCTCGCTCAATCTCCGACCGGACTCAGCGCCGAGGTTCTTCCGGGGCTTCTCCAGCCTGCAGCTCTCGTCGTCCTCGACGAACAACTGCGCGAAGCCGCCCCGGCGACAATCGCCTACTTCGGCCAGCAGGACGTTCTCGTCAAGGTCATCTCCGGCGACAGTCCCGTGACCGTCGGTGCAGTGGCCACACGGGTTGGTGTTCCCGGCGCCGACGATCCCATCGATGCACGCACACTTCCCGATGACCAAGAGGCGCTCGCCGACATCATGGAATCACACTCGGTCTTCGGCCGGGTCACTCCGCAGCAGAAGCGGGCCATGGTCCACGCCCTGCAATCGCGCGGGCACACCGTCGCCATGACCGGTGACGGCGTCAACGACACGCTCGCCCTCAAGGATGCCGATGTCGGTGTCGCCATGGGTTCCGGATCGGCGGCGGCTCGTGCGGTGGCGCGCTTCGTCCTTCTCGACAACGACTTCGCGGTCTTCCCATCGGTCGTCGACGAAGGACGGCGTGTCATCGCCAACGTCGAGCGGGTCGCGAATCTGTTCCTCTCAAAAACCTTCTACGCCGCGGTCCTCGCCATCGCGGTGGGCATCAGCCAGGTTCCGTTTCCGTTCCTTCCGCGCCACTTCACGATCATCTCGTCGCTCACGATTGGAATCCCCGGCTTCTTCCTGGCCCTGACGCCCAACGCTCGACGAGCACTTCCCCATTTCCTTCACCGCGTGTTGCGCTTCGCCATTCCATCCGGCGTGATCGCCGCCGTCACAACGCTCACGGCGTTCCTGATCGCACGATCCGACACCGATCTCGAAACTGCCCGCTCGGTCGCCGTCATCACGCTTTTCACGATCACCATCTGGATCCTGGAGATCCTGTGCCGACCACTCACCGTTGCCAAGGCCACTCTCGTTGCCGCCATGACAGTGGCCTTCATCGGGGCTCTTTCCATCCCGTGGTTCCGCAGCTATTTCGAACTTCCGATACCTGAACAGACTCTGCTCGTCGCCGCCGTCGGACTCGGCGCCATCGGCGCCGCCGCGGTCGAGATCAGTTTCCGTCTCGGATTGCGAGCCACGGCCAACACGAAGGCCGCAACTGCCTGAGTCTCAGTCCGAGCGCTTCTGACGTTCGTTCAGGCGGGCGGCATATACCGCCGCTTCGGTTCGTCGTTGCATCCCCATCTTGGACAGAAGATTGGACACGTAATTCTTGACCGTCTTCTCGGCAAGGAACATCTGGTCGGCGATCTCGCGGTTCGTCATTCCCTCCGAGAGGAATTCGAGGATCCGCCGTTCCTGATCAGTGAGCCCCTCCAATTTCTCGTCCCCGACGATTCCGGTTCGGAGTCGCTCGAGAACCCGGGCAGTGACGCCGGGGTCGAGCAGTGACTGGCCGGCGGCGACCTTGCGGATCGCTTCGACCAGTTCGGTGCCGCGGATCTGTTTGAGCACGTAACCCGAAGCTCCAGCCATGATCGAGTCGAACAGCGCCTCGTCATCGGCATACGAGGTCAGCATCAGACACTGGACCGTCGGCATCGAACTGCGGATCTCGCGACAGACCGACACCCCGTCGCCGTCCGGGAGTCGAACATCGAGAATCGCCACCTCGGGATTCGCGGCCGGAAGCCGACGTAGTGCTTCCTCTGCTGTCCCCGCCTCTCCCACGACTTCGATGTCGCCGGCCGATTCGAGAAGTTCGCGGATGCCGCGGCGCACGATCTCATGGTCGTCGAGGAGAAACACCCTTATGGTCACCGACCCATTGTTGCCCCTTTCAAGGGCACGACGCTGACAGTTCACACCGGTAGCCTCGAAGTCGATGGCGCAAGATTCGGCAAACACCACAGAACTTCAACACCTGCTTGATGCAATCGTTGCCGTGGGTTCCGAACTGAGTCTCCCCCTGGTGCTTCGCAGAATCGTTGAAACCGCGACCGGGCTCGTCGGCGCCCGGTACGGCGCATTGGGGGTTCTCGACGAGACCCACACGCGACTCTCCGAATTCCTCACCACTGGAATGGACGGGTCGACCGTCGAAACGATCGGCACACCCCCCTCTGGTCACGGGATCCTCGGTCTCCTCATCGTCGACCCGCGACCCATCCGCCTGCCCGACCTCACCGCCCATCCCGACAGCTACGGATTCCCCCCGGGCCATCCACCGATGGAGTCGTTCCTCGGAGTTCCCATCCGGGTCCGGGGTCAGGTTTTCGGGAACCTCTATCTCACCGAGAAAACCAACGGTTCCGAATTCACCGATGCCGATCTCGAATTCGCCGAGGCTCTGGCATCCGTCGCCGGCGTTGCGGTCGAGAACGCCCGCCTGCATTCGCGCGTGGGCGAGCTCCGGGTGGTCGAAGACCGCGAACGGATCGCCCGCGACCTCCACGACACCGTCATCCAGCGACTGTTCGCCACCGGGCTCGCCCTGCAGAGTCTCGCAGCGCGGGCCGGTGACGCCGAGGTCGTCGATCGCCTCCAACAGGTGGTCGAGGATCTCGACGACACGGTCCGACGCATCCGCACCACGATCTTCGAACTGCAACGACCGCGCATTCCCGGTCGAAGCATCCGTCAGGAGGTGCTCGACCTCGTCAGCGAAACGCTCGAGCACACGGAGATTGAACCCTCGGTCCGCTTCGACGGGGCTGTCGACCTCACGATTCCGGAAACCGTGGCAGACCATCTCGTTGCCGTTGTCCGCGAATCGGTGAGCAACGTCGTGCGCCACAGTGGCGCATCGAAACTCGTCGTCGACATCACCGTGAACGATCACGTCGAGGTTCGCGTGATCGACAACGGTCGCGGGCTTTCACCCGAGTCATCGGCAGACAGCCGCGGCCTGCACAACCTCCGCAGCCGGGCGCATGAACTCGGCGGCGACATGACGCTGGAGAAGACCCCCGGTGGCGGTACGACACTCGTCTGGCGAGTTCCCCTGCCGGGCTGAGCCCTTCCCCGAGTTCAGTTTCCCGTATGACCGAATCCGCCCTGCCCGCGTTCGGTGGCGTCGAGATCGTCGAACTCGTCAACCGGTTCGAGAACGACATGTTCGACCCGTTGCACCACGAGCTGCGCGATCCGTTCGCCGCGCGTCACCTCGAACGGTTCGGTCGGGTCCGTATTGATCAGAAGCACCTTGAGTTCACCCCGATAGCCGCTGTCGATGAGTCCTGGCGTGTTGAGGCATGTCACGCCGTGTTTCAGAGCGAGTCCGCTCCGGGGCTGGACGAACCCGGCGAACCCTTCCGGGATCGCGACGGCAAGACCGGTGGGGACAAGAGCCCGACCACCGGCACATGCGATGGTCACGGATTCGCGTGCCACGAGATCGAGGCCGGCATCGCCCATGCGGGCATAGACGGGCAGGGGCAGATCCGGGTCAAGGCGCACAGCGGGAATCTCGATCACGTCAGGATCGTAGGACCCGTCCGCGACCTGCGTAGGCTTTCGCCGTGCTCGCCTGGATGGATCTCGAAATGACCGGTCTCGACACTGATCGGAACGTGATCGTCGAAATCGCGACCCTCCTCACCGACGACAATCTCGAACTCATCGCCGAAGGTCCCGATCTCGTCATCCATCAACCGGCGGAAGCCCTCGCCCTCATGGACGATGTGGTCGTGGGGATGCACACCCGTAGCGGGCTCCTTCCCGAGATTCAGCGATCGACCATTTCGCTCGAAGAGGCCGGAGAGGCGACCCTCGCGTTCCTCAAGGAACACATCGCCAAGCCGAGAACGGTTCCGCTGTGCGGCAACTCCATCGGGACCGATCGTCGGTTTCTCAGCGTGTACCTCCCGGAGATCGAGAACTTCCTCCACTACCGATCGGTCGACGTGTCGACCCTCAAGGAACTGATGAAGCGCTGGAATCCCACGCTCCTCGGGGCAGCTCCGTCAAAGGCCGAAGGACATCGCGCCATGGACGACATCCGTGAAAGCGTCGCCGAACTTCGCTATTACCGCGACTCGTTCTGCATCCTCCCCGAGACCGGTTCACCGGCCGCCTGACGCTCTTTCGGCACATTGGCCGTCAACCGGTAAGGTCGACTGCTGATGGGGGAACAACACGATCACGCAGGTCATTCGCATTCCGACGCTGTCGCGCCGGTACGTGTGCCGCGGCAGGAACAGGAAGACGCGTCGACCGAGATCATCGAGGTGGCCCGTGGCATCCTGCGCCTCCAGTTGCCGACGGACTTCACCGGTCTCGGCCACGTCAACACCTACGCCATCGAGGACTCCCGGGGATTCACCCTCGTCGATCCCGGGTTGCCCACCGATGCATCATGGGAAGCGCTCCAGGTCCGGCTGCGCGATGCCGGCATTCCTCTCAAGCGGGTGCACACCACCTACATCACCCATTCCCATCCCGATCATTTCGGTGGCGCACACCGCCTGGTCGAAGAATGCAATGCGGAAGTCCTCACCTCGACCATGTTCCGCAAGTGGACTGATCTTCTCGATCTCGAGGAGACACCCCTTGAACCGCTTGATCCCGCCGATGCAACCGAAGCGGGCACGATCCTCGACGCAATCTCGAACACCGACGAAGAGGACATGGAACAGCAGTTCCCCGGGTTCAAGGCATTTCGCAACCGGATCCGGGAAGCGATCGCCGACGGCCGCATCGAGGAACTTTCCTGGATGAAGGCGCCCCGGCCCACGATCGTCGTCAACGATGCCGAGGTTGTCCGACTGGGTGACCGCGACTGGGTTGCGGTGTTCACACCCGGACACACCCACGATCATCTGTGCATGTGGTCACCCGAGGACGGCGTTCTTCTGTCCGGCGATCACGTCCTTCCCACGATCACGCCACACATCGCCGGTTTCATGGGTGGCGATCCCCTTTCGAACTATCTGCTCAATCTCGACAAGGTCGCAGCGCTCGAAGGCATCACGCAGGTGCTCCCCGCCCATGGGCATCCGTTCGGCAATCTGGCCGGACGTTGCCAGGAGATCAAGGATCATCACGCGACCCGGTTGCAGTTCCTCGTCGACGCTGCCGACGAAACCGGATGGGCGGCAGTGCCCAAATGGTCCGAGTCGCTGTTCTCCGTTCGCAGCCGCGGACCGATGGCCGACAGCGAAACCGCGGCGCACCTCGAGCACCTTCGTCTGGCCGGGAAGGCCGAACGTCGGCCCACCGAGGACGGCTTCGAGTACCGCGTCGAGCACTGAGTCCGTCGATCGGGTGACTCCCGACCGATAGCGTTCCGGAATCACCGAAACGATTCCTTCCGCCCGCGATCTGCTCCGACAGCGATCGGTACTTGCATTGCTGTTCACGTCGCTCGTCGCGACGATGGCGGCCGTTGCCCAGGTGACCGCGCTCGGCAAGCAGCTCTACGACCTCTCGGGTCGCGATCTCGATCTCGGCCTGCTCGGACTGGCCGAGTTCGTCCCGGCGATGTTGCTGATGACCGTCACCGGCTCTCTGGCCGACCGATTCGATCGCCGCCGACTCGTGAGCCTCGGGCTCATCGGCGAACTCGTGTGCTCCGGCGGACTCGCCTGGTATGCCACCACCGGCAACACGGCCACGTGGCCGATCTTCGCCCTCGTCATCGCATTCGGAACCTCGCGCGCCTTCGTCAATCCGGCTCTGCGATCGCTACCGGCCGACATCGCGCCTCCCGGCGGACTTCCCCGACTTGTGGCGTTCAACGTCGCCGGATGGCAGACCGCGATCATCGTCGGCCCGGTCATGGCCGGTTTCCTCTACATCGGCGCTCCCTCTTGGCCGTTCTACGCCTGCATGGTGCTCGCCGGTCTCGGCGCCATCGCCATCCAGTTCGCCCGTCCGCGGCGTGTTCATGCCGACGCCGGTCCCGCATCGGTCGCCGGCCCGGCGTCGGCTGCGCTCATCGACCTCAGTGACGAGAGTCGCCCCGCCGAACTGCTCGACGTCACCGGTGAGGCGTACGCCGCATCGATCGGCAATCCCCGCGAGGTCGTCGACGTCGACGGGATCACCGAGTCCGCCGCTGATGGGGATGTCCCCGCCAAGAGTCGCTGGCACGAGGCGTTCGAGGGCATACGGGTCATCAGGGGGAATCCGATCCTCCTCGGGGCGATCTCGCTCGACCTGTTCGCCGTCCTTTTCGGCGGTGCTGTCGCGCTCCTTCCTGCCATCGCCGAGAAGCGGTTGAACGTCGACGCCGTCGGCCTCGGATGGCTCCGCGCCGCGGGTGGTATCGGCGCTGCCGCCGTCACCGTGTGGTTGAGCACCCGCCCACTGCGCCGCCACATCGGCCCGATCCTGTTCACCACGGTGGCGCTCTTCGGCATCTTCACCATCGTCCTCGGCCTCACCCACAGTTTCCTGGTCGCCTTCATCGCGATGGTCCTACTGAGCGCCGCCGATTCGGTGAGCGTTTTCATCCGCGCCACTCTCGTGCCCCTGGTGACGCCGAACGCGGCCCGGGGGCGCGTCATGGCGGTCGAGGGGGTGTTCCTCGGCGCTTCCAACGAACTCGGCGCCTTCGAATCCGGTGTTCTCGGACAGATCATCGGCACTGCCGGTGCCGTCGTGTTCGGTGGCCTCGCCACTCTCGGCGTCGTCGGGATCTGGGTGATCTCGTTCCCGCAACTCGCCCGCTTCGATCGCTTCCCCGAGAAACCTCCCGACTGACAGGTCCTCAGGCGTCAGGTCGACGTCCAGGTTCCGGTGAGGGTTCTGCCCGTCGCCCGGCCCTCGGCGGCAAGCTTGAGCAGGTGCGCATGCACGCTGCGTTGCGCCATGGGCACGAGTTCCGGATCGAGCCCGACGTAGATCGTTTCCACGAGTGTGCTGATCTTCGCCGAGCCCGCCGCCCCGAGTGCCGCGATCACATCTGCCTCGCGTTCGAGCCGATGGGCGATGTACCAGTCGATGACCCGATCCGGATCTTCGATCAACTGCCCGTGGCCTGGAGCGATCGATCGAAGCCGAAGGGCCCTGACCTTGGCCAGCGAGTCCAGATAGGCCGCCATGTCGCCGTCAGGGGGCTTGATGACGACGGTGGAGCCCTGCATGACGTGATCGCCCGAGAAGAGCATGCGCTCCTCCTCGAGGAGATAGCAGAGGTGGTTCGAAGCGTGGCCGGGCGTGTGCTGTGCGGTGAGCCGGAATTCCGTCGCTTCGATCTGCGCTCCCTGACCGAGGCGCTTGTCGACCTTGAGTCCGTCGCGGTTGCCGAAGGCCATCACCTTCGCCCCGGTGGCGGCCTTGAGGGCTGCTGCGCCGGGCGAGTGGTCGAGGTGGGTGTGGGTGCACAGGATCCAGCGGATGCGATCGCCGCCGCAACCGACGATCGCCTCGATGTGCTCGGCCATGTCGGGACCGGGATCGATCACGGCGATCTCGTCGATGCCAACGAGATAGGTGTTGGTTCCGGGACCCGTCATCTTGCCCGGATTCGGGGCGACGATCCGGCGCACGAGCGGAGACAACGCGCGGGGCACACCGGCGATCAGCGGCGGTGCCGTTTCGATCTCCTCTGCGCCATCGACGGATTCGTCGGCGCCATTGTCGGCATCCCGCAGGTCAGTCATGCGCAGGGCCCAACTCGATGGGCGCCGATGTTTCCGTGCGTTTCGGGGTGACATCGCCGATGTACTCGACGTCGACCACCGAGGCCCGTGTGAACCGACTGAACCCGGGCACGCGCAGGGCCCCCGTCCATCGGGGAACGAGCCGGTTGCGCACGAAGATCCGAACCGGCGGTACCAGCAGCAGCAATCCGACGATTCCGGTCACGAAACCGGGGACGATGCACAGGCAGCCGGCGAGAAGCAGCAGCCCACCGTCGACGACCTGATTCGCGGGCACCTCTCCGCGGCCGGCGCTTTCCTGCATCCGACGCATGACTCCGAGTCCCTCGCGCTTCACCAACCATGCCCCGAAGAGACTCATTGCGGCGAGCAGCGCCAGCGCCGGGAACCAGCCGATCCAACCGGCCACCGAGACGAGGACGTACAACTCGAGCAGAGGTCCGATCACGAAAATGAAGAACAGCGCGAACATCACGCTCCCGATTCTACCTGCCGGTCCCCGGATTTCCCGGGCGACCGGGCCCGCCCGGCCCACCGGAACGAGGGCAAAAAAACCCCAGCGCCGGACCGGACGAGCCGATTCCGACGCTGGGTATGCAGCGAGCATTCGTCCCCCCGAACGAATGTCGCAGGCCTTGCGACTGACGAGGGACTAACTCACCCGTTCCGTCAGGAGCGGCTTGCGCTCCATTTCGTTCAAACCACCCCAGATGCCGTGGGGTTCGCGGATCTCGACGGCGTAGTCGAGGCAGTCCCGGCGAACTCCGCAATCGGAGCAGATCTCCTTGGCCCGGCTCTCCCGGTGGAGTTTGTCTTCCTTGCGCTCGAACTGCGGCGGTGGAAAGAACACCACTGCCTGCGGTCCCCGGCATGCTGCCTTGAGCTGCCAGTTCTCTTCAACGGATTGTGCACTCACGGATACTCCGCCTCCCCTCTTTGGGGGACCGTACCCGTCTCACCGCCGCCAAGCAAGAAAAAATGCGACAAATGTCACTCTGCGGAAACGTCGCCTCCGGAGCGGGGTGAACGGTCCCGGTAATCCTTGGCGCCACCCTCTTCGGGTTCGACCTCGAGCACCAGACCGTCGATGCCGGTCACCCGGATCCGGTCGAGTTCGTCGATCGGTGTGGCCCGGTTGGTCGACGCCCGCCAGAGCGCATCGCGGATCTGCACCACCCCGTCGGGATTGACCGCCGAAACGGCCCGACCGATCTCGCCGATCATCCATTCGCGCCCGATCGTCGGTGTCGAGAAACGGGTGCGGACCATCGACGGCATACCGGCGAGGAACGCGAGCAATACCGCGGCCACGCCGACCAGCAGCGTGACCCACGACAGGGAGAGTCCGTCGAAGAGGGTGAACGAACCGACCACGTAGAGAACCACACCGGCACCGGTCCAGAACCTCGGGATGCCGGTCTGCACATCGATCGCAAACGCGATCATCGCCAGGCAGATCAACCCCACGGCCCACCAGTTCGTGGGCAACACGGCAAGGCCGTAGCCGGAGAGGATCAACGACACGGCACCGACAACACCGGCAACGCCGACCCCGGCGGTGAACAGTTCGAAGATGATGAGCGCGAGACCGATGGTGAGCAGCAGGTACGAAACAGCGGGACTCGCAACCGTGTGCATCAACTGCGCAACCAGCGAGATCTGCCCGAAGCGGACCTGGGTGAGCGGCTCGCGACGAATTTCACCATTTTCTGCAGTGATTTCACGGGTCTTCACACCCGGTGAGTTCACGAGGTAATCGCCGACCGTCGGAGCATCCAGCGTCGTGATTCCGAGATCGGCCGCTTCCTGATTGCTCACGGTGTTGTCGATGAGCGGAGCGAGACGTTTCATGTCGAGCCCGGTGATGAGCGGCTCGCCGGCGTTGCCGAGTCGCGTTCCCGGGGCCATGCCGACCTGTGCGGCTGCTCCGACGAACTGTGCGGCAGGTCCGGTCAGGTGCGAACCCGAGGGAC
>CAEZUP010000058.1_pt1 | contig 13527 bp, 11 predicted proteins | sample 7264511 | NCBI WGS metagenome assembly CAEZUP01 (sample SAMEA6813833, study PRJEB35770) | uncultured Microthrixaceae bacterium | biome: Freshwater; feature: Freshwater reservoir; material: water | place: Czech Republic | collected 2016-04-20 | depth 0.5m m
GGGTTCCAGGCGGACAGCGTCGAGATCGGAACGGCTGCATCGAACGTTGTCGACCCCGGCTGGCGGGTCATTGTTCTGATGAGAGTCGGACCGTTCTGAACCGTTGCGCTGAAGTAGGAAACGGTGGCGGTTCCGTCCTGCGCAATCGCGACATCGGGTTCGCCTTCGCCGAACTCTCCGGGAGTCATGTCCACCGCACTACCGAACGAACTGCTGCCATCCGGACGCGTGGCCGAATAGATGCTCGTCGGGTTGCCCACGGGGACCCACACGGCGACCGCCAAGCCATCCGGCCCGACGGCCAGCATCAGACCATTGAGACCTCCCGACAATGCCGCAACGGAGACGGGAGTTTCGAAGGACGAACTTCCCGCACTACGAGTGGAAGCCCACACTCCGGCGACAGTCGACCAGACCACCGTCAGCGAGCCATCGATTCCGTAAGCCCCTTCCGGCACCAGCTGATATGGACCAGCCGGGATTCCGACATCCGTGAACGCTCCCACCGTCGTGGAGTTTGCCGGCCGGGTGGCCGAGGTGATGACCATATTGGTCGAGTTGTTCGCCGGACGCGACCACAGGACCGTCGTCTCCCCCGTGGCACTGGTGGCGAGGGACGGTGCATAGTTCCGGAGGTTGATCTCCGAGACGGTCTGCGGTGTTCCGAATGTGGATGCGCCCACTCCGCGGGTAGCAACGACAACGTCCTGGTTGGAGCTGTAGTAGTCGATCCACGCAACGGTGACGATGCCGTCGGCGCCCACCGAGGCGACCGGGTACTGGGCGTTGCGGCCAACAGCCGAGATCGTTTCCGGCGCGCCGAAGGCACTCTCGCCGGGTCGCTTCGTCGCCTGCTGGATCAGTTGGCTACCACCGTCGGGGCGTGACCAGACCGCAACGGCGGTGCCGTCGGGACCGACCGAGACCGCAGGTTGAATGGCGGATTCCCCACTCGGCGAAAGAGCCGCGGGAACCGAGAAGGCCACCGCCCCTTCCGAAACAGAGGCCAGACCGACAACAAGTAGTGCCACCGCCGCCACGCAGAGCATGGAGCGCTTCGGCCAGTTGATACGGACAGATCCGGACAGTGATGTACTTGCTGAGTGCATTTGTGTAATCTAGGCACCTGCCCTCAACCGGGTCAAGGCGCCCAAACGGGGTCCCGGACCCACATCTCCCTGCGAACTTTCCGCATCCAACAGAATCGATACATTCCCATCATGAACACCGTGCACTCCTCGCCAACCTGCTGTCAGCGCAGGAACCGTCGGGTCCCCGCCGCCATCGTCGCTCTCGTCTCGGGGCTTGCCCTGCTCGGATCGACCGCATGCAGTTCGACATCGAATTCCGACGAAAGTCTCAGCCCCGACTCGAGCACCATCACCCAGGACCGACCCGACATGCGCGGGGAACGCTATTGCGAAGTGCTTCTGGTGTCGGTAGAAACCGGCGAGCCGGTCGCAACCGTGTTCAATTCCTATCCCCTGAACGACTGTCCCGAAACACTCTGGTCGCAGCTCGATGCCCAGACGATCGCCGCAGCGAACAACGCGTCCTTGGCGCTTCTGAACGGTCCGCGCTTCTGGTTGATGAATGACGCGCAGAAAGCGAACGCCACGCCGCTGCCGCAGACCGAGTTCGGCGGAATCGCGATGTATCGCCAGGCGTCGGTGAACATCGGATCGCTGGCCAACAGGTCCGTTCCCTACATCCCGTATGCCGTCGATCGCTCGGCGCTCTTCACCTACAACACCGGGGAACGCGTCTATCTCCTCACCGCACCCGATGGCGCCACATACGTCATGCAGACGTGGAGCGCGCAGAAGGATCCGGGACTCACCGAGGCCGCACTCACCGATCTCGGCACACGCCTCAGCCTGCCCGCAGGTTGGATGTACTCCTCCCGGATCCTCAGCGAGCCCCTCGTGGTCGACACCCGCTCGGCGCCAGCCACGGTTCTGCAGGACAACTTCGAAAACAGCTATTCGAAGACCACCGGCGGCTGAGTCGGTACAGTTCGCCCGTGGGTAATCCAGCGGATCCGAGAATGTCGACAATCCCGAAACCGATCAGGTACAGCCGGGCGCAGGCAACACAGATGTTTCTCGATGCCTCGATCGAACTCATCGACACCAAACCCATTCCGGACATCACCGTGCAGGAAATCGCCACGATGGTCGGACTGAATCACGGCTACGTACACAGGTACTTCGGAACCCGAGTCGACCTGTTCACCGCAGTGGCCGATGAACTCGCTCGACTCCTACTCGACTCGGTCTCCGCCGAGCAGGAACGTCGTACCAACGCCGGGGACCAACGCGAGCCATTCGACCAGTCCCTCATCGCTCTCGCCCGACCACTCGCGCTCAAGCGCCTGCACGTCATCCAGTATCTGCTCGCCGCAGGCGTCGACCCTGCCCGGTTCGGCGAGGAATCCCGCGCCATCATCGAACTCGGCACCCAACAACTCATCTCGATCGGCATGAGCCCTCGCATGGCCACCGCTCAAGCAATCAAGACGAACGTTCTTCTCTGGGCCCGCGAAGCACTGACGCCGTCGTTCGGACTGAACGACGCCGAGGTCGACGACGTCGCGGCGCTCACCCTCATCGAACTCGCCAACGCCGACGCCTTGAGCAAACAACTCGGCTGGTAGTCCGCCCTCTTTCCCCCCAGTCGACCGGTATCTCGACAACTTCCTGAGCGACAAGCGGCTCAGTCGCGAAAAAGCGTCAGCTCGCTGTCGTCATCCTCGAAACCGTCCAGCAGCGCGGTCATCTCCGCCACCCACGTGGTGTCGTCGCCCAGCATCGTCGCCATGTCCGAGAGACGATCGATGGTCCGACTCACGATCTGTTCCTCGATCGTTCCCTCCGCAAACGCGTAGTAGGCGATCGCGTTCTGTCCGTCGCGGTGTGTGCGACCTTCGATCTGATGCTGATCCAGAGCCGAGTAGCGGATGTCGTGGATGATCATCGCCCGTTCGACGGCATTCGCCCCGGCCGCGACTTCGCCGGCATGGAGCGACACGCCCTCGGTAACCGTGAACACGATGACCTGTGCGTCGCCGGTCTGGAATGCAATGCGGTCGACCTCGCGTTCGTCGGCGGTCATCGAGCCGTCGATGCGGGCCACCGAGATTCCCTTCGCCCCGAGTTGTTCGCACAGCGCATCGGCCGTTTCGAGGAACTGGACGCTCACGGCGACCTGTCGTTCGTTGTCGATCAGGTCCTCGACGAGCCCGACAGTTCCCGTCGCGCGCAACAGTGATGCCTTCTGTCGGAATCTGAGTTGCACTGCGAGACCGTTCGCCGGGTCCTTCCCCCGCCGAGCCAGTTGCATCTCGCGTCGGAATTCCGTCCATGCCTGTTCGTAAAGATCCTGCTCGTCAGGTTCGAGATCGACCGGCCACGGGATGCGTTGTTGTTCGGGCCAGCCGGCAATGTCTGTGGGACGACGACGTAGACCAACCGGAGGTGCACCGTCGAAAAGGAGCCGGCGCAGCGTCGACAGGTCGGAGTCGTTGCGTTCCCATTCCCATTTGCCGAAGGCGCCGCGGGTGACCCGGATCCCCTGATCGGCCGCCCACTCCTCGAATTCGGCGAGGTTCTTCACCGGGTTGCCGGTCGCCGCTCCGAGCAAGGGAGCGAGATACGACAACTGCAGAGGGTTCTGGCCCGCCGTTGCCGACAACCAGAGGACGAATGCCTGCGACGGACTTCCTTCGCCGATCAGGCGGCGAACCGCGGCCGAGCGTTGCGCCTGCGGATTTCGCAACAGATGCGCTTCGTCGGCAACGACGACATCCCACGGGACGAGGCTCACTCCTTGGCTGGCTGTGCGCTTGTTCTTGGTCCGGGTCCGCACCGCAGCCTTGGCCGAATCGGGTTCGCGCAACAGGGCCTTGGCCCGGTCGTAGTTGATGACGCACCAACGCGTGTCGTCATCGGCATCGACAAGTGCGCTTATGGATCGCCGCCAATGCGGCACGACCGACAAGGGAGCCAGGATCAGCACCCGCCGCGGTTTCAACGCGAGGATTCCCGCAACCGCCGCGTAGGTCTTGCCGAGGCCGACGTCATCAGCCAGCAGGAATCCGGGGAGGCGGTTCGCACACGCCTCGACTATCTGGTTGACAGCCTCCTGCTGGTGAGCGTGGAGGACCGGACGCCCGACGGTTTCCATTGTTGCGAATGCCGGAGCCGAGTCGGCGTTGTTGAGATCGTCCTCGCGCCATCGAAACCATGACCAGGGCTTCGAAGCGTAGGGAGCCAATCTCGCCGGCAACACAGGGCCTTCGAAGAGAAACGCCTTGACCGCCGCGTCCCATCGCGCTCCAGCCGTCGTCACCGTCGAACGCGCTTCGAAGGGCACATCGAGAACGTGCAGACGGGATCCGGCCGGGGCCGGCGGCGGTGCCGCGACATGGGCCTCCGGCGGTCGTTTCGCCACCGCTTTGCGAGCTGCGGTCTTCTTTGCCGGTTTCTTGCGTGCGGTGGCCATCGGGTCCGACCCTAGGGGTTGATCACCACCCCACCGATCCTTTCCACGTAGTAAACCTCTGGGGTCCATCTGCAGAGAAAAGGTGCCCCGATGTCCGAACCACTGGTACTTGCCGAAGCCGAGGGCCCGGTCCTCGTCGTCACGATCAACCGTCCCGAGAAGAAGAACGCGGCCAACGCCGAAGTGCTCTGCCGGCTCTATGACGCGTGGGTTCGACTCGACACCGACGACTCGTTGCGGGTCGCCATTCTCACCGGCAAGGGCGACACGTTCTGCGCCGGCATGGATCTCGCCGAGATCGGCCGCCTGCGTGCCGGCGTCGTGGACAACGAATGGCTGCAGCGCTTCAAGGATCAGCCCGAGGTCATCCTCGGTGGCTGGCTCAAGACCTACCGTCCGACGAAGCCGGTGATCCTCGCCGCCGAGGGCTTCGCCCGCGCCGGTGGCACGGAGATCCTGCAGGGAACCGACATCCGCGTTGCCGGCGAGAGCGCCGTCTTCGGAGTCACCGAGGTACAGCGCGGACTGTTTCCGATGGCCGGCTCCGCAGTACGCCTACGTCGTCAGATCGGTTACGCCGTCGCCGCGGAGATGCTGCTGACCGGCGAGGACCTCACCGCCCAGCGGGCCCACCAGTTGGGCCTCGTCAACCACGTCGTCCCCGACGGTCAGGCGCTCACAAAGGCCCGAGAGATCGCCGATCGCATCGCCCGCAACGGCCCGCTGGCGGTCAAGGGAATCCTCGCCACGTTGCGCGAGACCGAAGCCATGCCCGAGGCCGATGCATTCGGCATCGAAATGGCGCACGGCGGCAAGGTGATGATGTCGAAGGACGCCGCCGAGGGGCCGCGCGCCTTCCTCGAGAAGCGCGATCCCGTATTCACCGGCGAGTGAGCACCCGACCGACATGAAGCCGAAAACGAAGCCGGTGGTCGTCGTGGCCGGACTCGGCGATACCGGCGCGCTCATCGCCACTCGCCTTTCGCGCACGTGCAGCGTGATCGGCATCTCCACTCGACCGGCATTGATGAGCGGGCAGGAACTCGGCAACCGTCTGACCCAACCCGACGACTGGCGAAAGACGTACCTCGTTCCCTATCGACGGTTTCGCAAACTCGATCCGGCCGAGGTCGTTCACGGCCGGATCGCTTCCGTCGATCTCGATGCAAAGAGCGTCACGATCGAATCCGCGGATGGCGCAAAGCGGGCGCAGCGCTACGACTACCTCGTGATCGCCACCGGAGCCTCCAACGGCTTCTGGCGAAACGACCGCATCGAGGATCTGGCCACGGTCGAAACCGATCTCGTTGCAGTGAACGCAGAGATCGGCGCTGCATCGACCATTGCCGTCATCGGTGGCGGGGCGACCGGAATCAGCGTCGCCGACAACCTCGCCCGTGCCGGAAGCGCCGATGTCCATCTGTTCCACAGCGGTTCGCAGCCACTCCCCGGTTATCACCCGAAGGTGCGCTCGTGGATCGGAAGTGTCCTGAGCTCCGACGGGGTCACCATCCATCCCGATCATCGGGCCATCGAGCCGGAGGGATTCACCCGCGACCGGCTGACACATGAGCCCGTCGAATGGTCGACCGGCCAGGCGGCGTTTGCCGCCGACGTGACCATCTGGGCTGTCGGTGGAGTCCGCCCGCACAGTGCTTTCCTGCCACCGTCGATGCTCGATGATGAGGGATTCATACTCGTCGATGAACATCTCCGACTCCCCGAACATCCCGAGGTTTACGCCGTCGGCGACGTCGCCGCCAGCGACCCGCTGCGTAGTTCGGCCCGCAACTGGGGCTACCGCGTCGTCGTCGCCAACCTCAAGGCGGCAATGGCCGGACGGTCGAAGAAGCTCGAAACGTACAGTGCCCCCGACTACCGCTGGGGTTCGATACTCGGCCTGCAACGTGACGGGCTCACGGTGGTACAGCCGAACGGAAAACGGTTCCGGATTCCGCATTGGATCGCCAAACCGCTTCTGCTCAATGTGTTCGTCGAACGGATCCTCTACGGCGGTTTGCGCGGCCGCTGACCCCAGCCGACCAATCGCCGGAAAGACCGCATCAATCGCGGCCCCATCGCCGGCAGCTACATGAGATGCTGAACGGGTGACCATTGACACGAACCACACGGGACCTCTTGCCGGGCTGAAAGTGCTCGACTTGTCGATCGCCCTCACCGGGCCCTACGCCGCCGCCCTCCTGGCCGACCAGGGCGCCGAGGTCGTGAAGGTCGAGAGGCCCGGAATCGGCGACATCGCCCGTTGGGTGGGCGTGGCGGTGAACGGCATGAGCGCGTTCTATCTCGCCTGCAACCGTGGCAAACGATGCATCTCCGTCGATCTTTCTTCCGACGAAGGCCAGGCGATCGTTCTCCAACTCGCAGCCGAGGCCGATGTCGTTCTGCAGAACTTCCGGCCCGGCGTCATCGATCGTCTCGGCCTCGGTTACGACGCTGTGCGAGCCGTCAATCCCGACGTGGTCTACGCATCGATCTCGGGGTACGGCCCCGTCGGCCCGTACCGCGATCGCAGCGCGTACGACACCTCGATCCAAGCCTATGCCGGCTTTGCCGCGACGCAGGCCGAACCGGGCGGTGGCCCTCCCACGTTCATCCGTCAGAACGCGGCCGACAAGGTCAGTGCGCTCTACGCGTGCCAAGCCATCACTGCCGCGCTGTTCGCGCGGGCGAGCGGTCGAGGCGGCCAGCATCTCGAACTGGGCATGGCCGATGCGTGCGTATCGTTCCTGTGGGCAGAGGCTGCGGGCAACGAGGTCCTGCTCGATGCCGACGGCTCGATGCCATCGAGTTTCAACGCCGGTTTCTCACCCATGCGTTTTCTCGACGGCTGGGGCATCGTGGTGCCAACCACCGACGCCGACTTCGCCGGGATGTGCAAGGCCCTCGATGTCGAGGGCTGGGACGATCCCCGCATCCGCACGGTCGGCGAGCGCCGCAAGAACCGCGAGGTACTCGAGCCGATCATGGACATGTGTTACGCCATGGCCTCGAACCTCACACAGGCCGACGCGATCGTGCGCTTCGAGCGCGAACGCGTCGCATTCGCCATGGTGCTTTCAGCGGCGGAGATGGTCGACGATCCGCACGCAATCGCCATCGAGATGTTCGAAGAGTTCGATCACCCCGTGGTCGGACGCGCCCGACTGCCACGGCATCCCACGCAGTTCCACGGAACGCCCGCCTCGCTGGGTGGCAACGCTCCCGCCCTCGGTCAGCACACCGACGAGGTACTCACCGAGCTCGGACTCGGCGATCGCCTCGAACAGCTGCGGGCGGCCGGCACCATCGCCTGACCGCCAGCCCGGTATCTGCTCAGCCGGTGAACTCGGGAACAGCCTCGGCACCTTCAGCCTCTTCGGCCTTGGCGCTGTCGCCCACCGTCGAGAAATCGGGACCGCTGCCGAAACGGAACATTCCCGAAGTCGAGGAGGAAACCGGCGTCTGTCCTGTCGGTTCGAGTCGCTTGAGCGCGACCTGCTCGGCAAGCACTGCCTGAAGCTGCTGCACGATGCCGGCAATCCGCGGCGTCTCCATCAACAATGCGTCCGAGGCGATGTTCATCAGTTCGAGCGGATCGGCCGACGTGTTGTAGATCTCGATCTGATCGGGAAGCGCCTGCGTCTTCATCGTGGTCACCGCGTTCTTGTGCGCACCCGGAAGCTGCATCACCCCGTCGACGATGGTCACCGAATCCCGGGTGTCGGGTGAGCTCCAGAAATCGGGGTTGTCGAAATAACGCGTGTACTTCCAACGCTCCATTTGCCCGAGGATTCCCGTCGGGAGATTGGCGACCACCGACTCGAGATGACAGGGCTGGACGACCGACTCGTACATCTTCCCGTCCCAGCCCACCTGCTGGTCGCCACGACTCGGCTCGTCATCGGTCATGAAGTACTGCGGGGCGTTGGCGATAACCGATTCGTTTTCCAGGCCGAGGAGGAACGCCGAAAGATCGCGTCCGGGTAGCGCCTGGACCTGCGAATGGGATTCCGAAAGCTGCGGGATCAACACCGATTGGTCGAGGCCGGCGAGCCCGAGCATCGTGGGCAACAGGTCGACGTGGCTCGTCAACACATCTGTCGAGGTTCCTGTCGGGAACAGATCCGGGTTGTGGACGACGAACGGAACCTTCAACACCTCGTCGTAGGCGACGTGCCACTTCTGGTGGAGCCCGCCATGGGAACCGAGCAGCTCGCCGTGGTCCGACATGTAGATGACGATTGTCTCCCGATAGGTCGAGTTGTCTCCGGTCAGCGCATCCACGACCGTCTTGATCTGTGCATCGACGTTCTTCTGCAACTGGTAATAGAAACGCTGATAATCCGAATCGTTTTGCGTCGGCTGGACCGCTTTCGGGTACGTGCCGCGGTAACTCGCCTGCGCATCGGGCTTCGAGCCGAGATCGTCGGTCCGCGTGAGTGCCCACGGAGCCTCGTCGAAAAGATCTGTCGGGACATTCGAGCCATCGAGTTGCTGTGACAGGTAGAGATTCCCGGTGACGAGGGAAAGATTTCCCCACAGGCAGATGTCGTGGGGGTTCACGAAGGAAGCGACCGCAAGCCACGGGTTAACCGAGGTGCGCAAGCTCTCCATGAGCTCGACGCTCTGCTCCGCGTACATCACATCGCGCCCGTTACCACTCGGACCGGAGGATCCGGAGTCGAGAGGATTCGATCCATGCGGTTCAGGGCCGATCCAACCGGTGAAACCGAAACCTTCGAGCATTCCCGCGTCGAGATAAACCTCTTCCAGAGCAGTGTCGCGGATGCCGTCGGAGGTGAACGACGGAAACGTATTGTGAGTTCCCGGAAGGTAGAGATCGGCATCGGACACATGCCACTTGCCCTTGTAATAGGTGTCGTACCCGCCGGCCCGGAACCAGTCGCCCATCGTCGGAACGGTCGTGGGGTCGAGCCAGAAAAGATCCTGCTCGATCGACGACTTCGCCATGCCGGAGGTCTGGGTCACACCGTGCAGGGACGGGTACTGGCCAGTGAGGAACGAGGTGCGGCTCGGCGCACAGGCGCTCGCCATGATGTGGTGATTGCGAAAATCCATGCCCTGGGACCTGAGCATGTTCTGGGCGGGGAGATTGGCGGCTCGCCACGAGGACAGGGCCGACGACTCGTAGGGCGGAGCGAAACGCTGCTCGTCGACGATGATCACGAGAAAGTTGGGCTGGCTCGTCAACGGTCCCCGGGGAACGAAGTTGTTGGGAACGGACACCGGCCCGGGAGTCGATGCCCCGACCGGCGAGACTCCAGCGGCCATTGCCGCGGCCGCAACACCGGCCACGCCTACGCCCTTCAGGACCTGCCGACGAGAAACCGTTCCGGATTCTCCTGCACCATCGGCAACTTCGGTCATCGTGTTTGCTCCTCGTCATGCTGTATGACAGCTGTTGGCCGAGCCTACCTTGATCGGGGGATCGACCATCCTCGCCCCCCGTTCGGAAACCCCTGAGTAGCCTGCGCGGAGTCGACAGGGAGAACCGATGAGCAAGAGTGCGGATCAAGCCGAATCATCCCCGGAAACGTTTCCGGAGAAGGCCGCCTTCTGGCATCTCGACGACATCGACTGGACCCAGGTCCAACGTCAGCAGAACGCCGACGGTTCGGTGTCGGTCGTCCGCGAGAAATGGCCGATCATCCGTCCCGATTTCCTGAGTGCCCATGTGCACTACGAGGCGGGGATGATCGTCCGCCGCCACGGCCATCGCAGCAACCACATCGTGTTCGTCCTTGACGGTGGCGGCTGGATCGGCGGCGATTGGTCCGCACCCGGCACCCACATTCACGTGCCGCTCGGTGCCGCATTCGGCCCGATCGTTGCGGGGCCCCAAGGCCTCACCTGTTGGGAACTCAGCTTTGGCGAGTTCGGCGGCTGGGGCGACCAGCCCGAACTGTACGAACAGGAGATCACCGCGCGGGGTGTCTCGCCTCTCCCCGATCCACCGCTCGAGATCGGCGACTGGTTCGTCGATCCGCGCGGTGATTGGGGTGGAGAACGACCATCCCCCAAAGTCGATGGCCTGTATTGCGTCGTCACGCACATCGATGACCTCGAATCATCCGGCGTTGCGGGCGGGGCTGACGATGATGGTTCGATTTCCGCGGTCCGCGAGAAGTTGCCGATCGACCAGACGGATTTCACGAGCGCGTACGTCGAGGTCGACCCCGGCGCCGTCATCGAAACCCGCGGCCATCGAGGCCACCGCGTGGTGTGGTTCGTCGAAGGTGGCGCCCAGTGCGGCGAACGCTGGTGTCCGGCCGGAACCCACGTCGAACTTCCCGATGGCGTTCCGTTCGGGCCAATCGTCGCCGGCGATGATGGCGTCGTGTTTCTCGAACTGACCGACGGCGGTCGCTGAGCTACTGGTCGACCGCTTCGTCGTCGCCGGTGGCATCGCCGAGCCGTGCGAGCAGTTGGTCGCGGATCGATACGCCCGGCTCCCGCGCCTTGTCGCCGGTGACCCGCCATCCGTGACGGCTCGAGTACAACAACGGCGGTTCCTTGAGCCGACCTTCTCCGTTGGCCACGATGCGCCCGAACACCAGCTCGTGATCGATCATCGTCACGCGGTCGAACACCTCGCAGGTGAACCACGCGATCGAATGCGGAACCACCGGGTGCCCGTCGAGGTCCACGAGATATTCCGGGGCGACATAGCGGAACTTGTGACCGGGATAGCTGAAGTACTGGCCTTCAGTTATCTGATCGGCGGCGAGGATCGAGACCGTGAACCGTCCGCTCGCTTCGATGAGCGGCCAGGTGTCGTGCTTCGGCGAGATGGATGCCATCACCACCGGCTCCTCGAACGAGACCTGACTCACCCAGTGCGATGTGTAGGCACGGGTGATCCCGTCATGGGTTGCGGCGACTATCTGCACGCCCTTGATCATCTGTCCGAGACATCGTTTGACTGCTTGATCGATCACCCATGGAGTCTGTCAGCTGTTCCCCCGGATCCGTCGGTGCAACCACCACCCATCCGGATGGAGAATTTGATCGTCCGCGGCCCGGAACGAAAACGGACCCGGGGATGATCCCCGGGTCCGAATCCATGTACTTCCGAGCAGTCAGGCTCAGGGGAGCAGGACGCCGTCGATCACGTGGATCACGCCGTTGCTGCCGACGATGTCGGTCTTGACAACGTTGTAGGTGTTGCCCTTGGCGTCGGTGACCGTGACCTTGTCACCGTTGACGTTGATCGTCAGTTCTTCACCGTTGACGGTCTTCACCTTGCCGGACTTGACGTCCTTGGCGAGAACTTCACCGGCTACGACGTGGTAGGTCAGGATCGACTTCAGCTGCTCGGGCGTGAGCGAGGCGAGCGTTCCGGCGGGAAGCTTCGCGAAGGCTTCGTTCGTGGGAGCGAAAACGGTGAACGGCCCCTTGCCGGAAAGTGTTTCGACAAGACCTGCGGTCTTCAGGGCACCGACGAGCGTCGAGAAGTCGGCGTTCGCCGAGGCGATCTCGACAATGGTCTCCGACTTCACGGGCACTGCGGTCGACGAGTTTGCTTTGGCAGTGGTGTCCGAACTCGACGTCGAGTCGCTGCTGCAGGCGACGGTGCCGAGAGCGAGCGATGCTGCTACCGCGATGCCGCCGATGACCTTGAGATGACGAAGTGACATTGGGAACTCCTTGATGAGGGTGATTTCCGCACGGGGGTGTGCTTCAAAGTCACTCCGAAGCCGACCCGACGAACGGATTGCGATTTGACGAAAGAATTCGCAATCACCCGATCAGGCGAGGAGACCGGTCGCCATCGGACTCGAGGTCGGCGCGACGCTTCCCTGCGCCGGTTCCCGGGTGAGGGCCAGTTCCGTGACCGATGCGTCGATCGATACCAACGACATCTCGGGATCCGATCCGAGCATTCCGAGCGAAACCATCGTTCCGTTCGCGGCGGACCAGAGTTGGTAGGTCTCGCCGGACGGAAGAGCCGGAAGCGGGTCGGTCATCACGAACCCGCGTCCCTCGACATCGACGACGACACGGATTTCCATGCTTGCATCGGGATCGGAGAGGACGCCGGTGCGTGTACCCGGCCTGGTCGCCGCGTCGTTGGCCATCGCTGTCATCGTTGCGATCGAATCGGTCGGCGGTGTCGTACTTGAAAGGCCGATCACGACAGAGCCCGAGATCACGACGACGGCGACAACTGCGGCAGCGGCAAGGAAGAACGATCGATTCGAACGTCGACCAGCCTGACCGGGTGCGTTCGACAACCCCTCGACCGACGACACGCTTTCATTGCGACGATCGTCGTCAGCTACTCCCGAGCGAATCGAATCCCAGAGCCCGGCCGGCGGATCGACCGCCACCGCATCGGCGAGTCCATCGACCGCGATCCGAAGACGTTCGATTTCGGCTGCAACTTCGGGATCGGCATCGGCAGCGCGCTCGACACGACGACGCTCGAAGTCGTCGACAGCACCAAGCACGTAGGCGCCCAGGAGCTCGGAGACATCATCGGGCCCGGGAGGTGTTTGCGATCGTTCAGTCATCGTTCCCCCTCCAGTGCACCATCGTCGAGAAGGACTGACAGATGCCGCAGACCGGCACGCATCTGGCTCTTGACCGTACCTTCAGGAAGCCCGAGGCGCGTTGCGACCTCGCGGTAGGAATGACCGCCGTAGTAGGCCAGCACGATGACCCGACGTTCCTTCTGGTCGAGGAGATCGAGCGCTCGCCGGACCCGATCGGATTCGATACCCGCCAGCACCTCCGACTCGGTCGCAGTCGAATCGGGAGTCTCGGATTCGACTGATCGATCCTCCCGACGACGGCGGGCCTCTTCCGATCGCACCCGTTCGATGGAACGACTGTGCGATTGCCGATTGAGATAGGACCGCAAGGTGCCGCGCTCGGCATCGAAACGATGCGGCTCGTTCCAGAGCCGGAGGAAGATTTCCTGGGTGACATCCTCGGCAAGGCTGTCGTCGTTGAGGACCCGGCGACTGAGCCCGAAAACGGCGCCACCATGACGCTTGTAGA
>CAEZUP010000059.1_pt1 | contig 13425 bp, 12 predicted proteins | sample 7264511 | NCBI WGS metagenome assembly CAEZUP01 (sample SAMEA6813833, study PRJEB35770) | uncultured Microthrixaceae bacterium | biome: Freshwater; feature: Freshwater reservoir; material: water | place: Czech Republic | collected 2016-04-20 | depth 0.5m m
CAATGACATGACCATCGCCCGTGAAGAGATCTTCGGCCCGGTGTTGTCGCTCATCCAGTACGACACCCTCGAGGATGCCATCGCCATGGCCAACGACAACGACTACGGCCTCGCCGGTGCGTGCTACACGTCCGACATCGAAAAGGGCATCGGCGTCGCCCGTCGTGTTCGCACCGGAACCTTTGCGGTCAACACCACCCAGGGCATGGACTTCAACGGTCCGTTCGGTGGCTTCAAGAACTCCGGCGTCGGCCGCGAGCTCGGACCGGAAGGCATCCACGCATTCTGCGAGGACAAGACCATCTCGCTTCCCGGTGGCATCGATCTTCCCATCGGTGGCTGATCGAACCACGAACTGACAGAGCACGTCCGGACGGGGTCGGCCGCAAGGTCGGCCCCGTTCCGCGTCCGGGATCTAGTCGGCGATGCCGCCAAAGCCGATGACACCCTCGTCCGTGGTCGGCATCCACGCATCGACCGGACCGGCGATGTCGAGTAGTTCAGCCGTTGTGCCGAAGTCCACGGGGGCGGCCAGCACCGAGATACCGCCCTCCCTCATCGCGCCGACCAGACCGGCCCGATGATCCGAGGACTGTTCCCATGCGGCCTCGGCACCCCAGACTTCGAGGACGATCGCAACATCGAGACCGGCGGCGAGGTCGAGCAGTTCGTCGGTGCACGGATCGGTCGGTGCTGTTGCGATCGCCAGCGCCGGGCGACCGTCGAGACCCGCAACCAGCGCGGCGGCGACAGCGAAACCCTTCACGGGAAGTCCGGGGATGACGAGCTGACCTGCGGGTGCCGCCACGAGGCCGCGTCCCATCCAGAGCGCCGCCGGGCCCGGGTCGACGGCGACCATGGCCTCCGGGCCGAGGACCTCGATGACATCCATGACAGCCCTGACGGGATGCAACGGAACCGAGTCATTGTTGCGTCCCTTGCCGGCCAAGGTGGCGAGTGCATCGACGAGGGCCGAGCCAACGGGGTGATCCTGCCCGGAATCCGGTTCGGGCCAATGATGGGCCATCAAGCCGAGGTGCCACGGTTCGACTTCGAGAACCTGGGCGTCCACCGGAATCACCGAACCGATCTCCGCCGAGTCGATGCCGGCGATGATCACAAGTTCGGCGCCGGAGAGTCCGGCGAGCCCTGCGTCGTCAGCCTGCAGACCGACGACACCCCGCCAGAGCGGATGGTCGATGGGCATCACGCCGAAAGCACCGGGCGTACAGACGACACCGGCGCCGATTCGTTCCGCTGCTTCGAGGACACCGGCCGCCTGCCCGTCGCGCACGACACCGGGGCCCACGACGATGAACGTGTCGAACGGAGCGAGACTCGGCGAGAGCCGCATGAGCTGGTCGCCCGGATTGAACGTGATCGGTTCGAGGTCGGCGCGCACCGGTGCGTCGAAATCGAGAAGGAGTTCGATCTCCACCGACGCGTGCACTTGTCCGAAACTCCAACCGGCGATGGCCGCAGGAAGTGCATCGATCTCGTCGAGTTCCCAGGGATCGCAGACCTCTCCCGGTTGTGATCCGAGACGGATGCGCGGGCCGGGCAGCAGGGCCAATCCCGGGCGGGCATCCGGGGCTACGGAAAGGCGCCCATCGGCATCGGCAAGAAGCACAGCCAGTTCCGCTGATGCGACATCGATGATCCGGATGCCATCCGGACGAGGAAGACCGTGTCCCGGGGCTGCGAAAGCGCGCACGACTCCTGCAGCACGAAGACAGCGCGAGTAGAGACCGGCAACCGTCGTCGTGTCCGTCATCGACAGTTGTCAGCCCTGATCGAGCAACAGGTGGGCGACGCGGCGACGATGCCACGCTGCGTCACCCCAGGCGGCGGCAAGCGCCCACGAGCGCTTGAGCCAGAAGTGCAGGTCATGTTCGGTCGTGTAACCGATAGCGCCGTGACACTGGAGCGCTTTGCGGCTCGCAACCTCGGCCGCATCGGAGGCGAAACACTTGGCCATCGAAACATCGCGGTCGGCGTCGGGTGCCTCGTGGGCGATCGAATAGGCCGCATTCCAGACCGTGGGTCGGGAGAACGAAACCTTGAGTTCGGCATCGGCAAGATGATGCTTGACGGCCTGGAAACTCCCGATCGGAACTCCGAACTGCTTGCGTTCACCGACATAGGCGACCGTCATGGCGATCATCTGCTCGGAAAGCCCGATCAGTACAGCCGCCGTCGCCGCTGCGCCGCGGTTGAAGGCGCGATCAGCGCAACGGAGACCTTCGTCGCCCGAGGCGATCAGTTCCGCATCGGCTTCGTCCCATTCAGCGACGAACAGTCGGCGTGCACCGTCGACCGATGTCTGGGGTGTGAGTCGCAGGTTCTCGGCCGGCACCGCGAAAATGCGATCGTCGCGCTGGGCGAGCAGCACATCGGCGATGTGGGCGTCGGTCACGAACGGTTGCCCGGCAAGTGCGACTGTTGCGATGACGGAACCATCGGCGATTCCCGGCAACCAGCGCTCGGCGATCGCGGCGGGTGCGGACTCGGCAAGCAACGGAGCAGCTACTGCGATGGTCTCGACGATCGGACCGGGAAACGCATAGCGACCCGCCTCGGTGAGAATCGGGAGGAGGTCGACCTCGTTCATTCCCATGCCACCGTGGCTTTCGGGAACGGTCAGACCGGTCACGCCCATCTCGGCCAGTGTCGCCCAGAGTTCCGGGTTGCGACCGTTGTCGTCGTTCCAGCTCCAGCGCACCGCTTCGGGCGGGCATTCCTTGGCGAACAATTCACCAACCGTGTCGCGGAACAACAGTTGGTCGTCGGTAAAAGCGAAGCGCATTGCGGCGGCCTACTTCCGGGGGAGGCCGAGCACGCGCTCGGCGACGACGTTGCGTTGGATCTCGTTGGTCCCCGCATAAATGGGACCGGAGAGGGAGAACTCGAATGCCTTCATCCAGGCGCCATCATCGACTGCATCGGGAGAACCCTCGATGAGTTCGCCGGCCGGTCCGAGCAGACGAACCGCCGTCTCGTTGAGATGGACGTCGAGTTCGGACCAGAAGATCTTGGTGAGACTCGAACGCGCTCCCGTCGACTTCCCCTCGACCAGACCACTCACATCGGCGAGGGTGGCGAGACGGTAAGCCTCGGCCTCCATCCACGACTGGGCGACCGCGTCGCGCAGCGACGGATCGGATGTTCCGACCTGCGACTGGCGCTTCCAGAGATCGACGAGGCGATCGGCAGCGGCACAGAAACGACCCGGCGATCGCAGCGTGAGGCCGCGCTCGGAGGAGGTCGTCGCCATGGCGACTCCCCAACCTTCGTTCACTCCGCCAAGAACCAGATCGTCGGAAACGAAGACATCGTCGAGGAACACCTCGGCGAATCCTTCGTCGCCATCGAGACGCTCCACGCCGCGCACCGTCACTCCCGGCGCATCGAGCGGAACCATCATGTAGGTCATGCCGGAGTGGCGGGCGGCATCGGGATCGGTACGGAAGAGGCCGAACACCCAATTGCAGAATGCGCCACGGGTGGTCCAGGTCTTCTGCCCGTTGAGGATCCAGCCACCGGCTGCATCGTCGCGTGTCGCTCGGCTCTTGATGCCGGCGAGATCGGAACCGGCATCAGGTTCGGACCATCCCTGGCACCAGAGATCGTCGGCCGCCGCCATGCGCGGAAGGAAGGTGGCCTTCTGCTCTTCGGTGCCGAACTCGAAGATCGTCGGGGCGAGCAGGAAGATGCCGTTCTGGGTGACCCGCTGGGGGCCACCGGCGCGGTAGTACTCCTCTTCGAAGATCAGCCATTCCCAGAGGGAGGCGCCGCGGCCACCGAACTCGGTCGGCCACGAAACGGCCGACCAGCGGGCGTCGTAGAGCTTCTTTTCCCAGAGCACATGGAGGTCGAAACCTTCACGAGTGTCTCCGGAGGGAAGATTGTGCGGCACGTTGGCCTCGAGCCATGCCCGGGCCTCGGCCCGGAAGGATTCTTCGGCTGCAGTGAAATTGAGATCCATGGACGACTCCGTGGGGGCGTGTTCGGTCCGGCACGGCGATCGTAGGCGACGGTCTGACGATTCGTCAGGTCCGGCACCACGACCGCGAGCCCTTTCCCGGACCGCTCGCGACGGAGTCCGGAAGAATCATCGGCCGAACCTGACGGGTCGTCAGGTTTTCCAATAGAGTTCGATTCACGCCGGGGAGAACCTTCGGCACCGTCACCGTCCGGCAGCGCCGAACGGCTCCACCGAGGAGATCTCAACCATGACGCTCACCGCACCCGCACCCGGCACGACCGACACCAAGCGGTACATCCCCAAGTTCGTCAGTGTCGACGATCACATCATCGAACCGCCGAACGTCTGGCAGGACCGCCTTCCCGCCAAGTACCGCGACATCGGCCCGCGCGTCGAGCGTCTCCGTGTCGACAACCTTCAGTTCAACGGCATGAACTACACGTTCGACATCGTCGACAAGAACTCGACCGCAGGCAAGCTCGCCGACTTCTGGCTCTACGAGGATCTTCAGGTTCCGTTGCGTCGAATCATCGCCGCCGTCGGCTTCCCCATCGAAGAGCGCACGCTCATGCCCGTCACCTATGACGAGATGCGCAAGGGATGCTGGGATCAGACAGCACGCCTGGAGGACATGGATGTCAACCACACCGAAATGTCCCTCTGCTTCCCGACCTTCCCCCGCTTCTGCGGCCAGACCTTCACCGAGGCGAAGGACAAGGAACTCGCCCTCCTCTGCGTGAAGGCGTACAACGACTGGATGGTCGAAGAATGGTGTGGCGGAGCCGGTGTCGGTCGCCTCATTCCGCTCATCATCGTTCCCCTCTGGGATGCCGATCTCGCCGCTGCCGAAGTGCGTCGCAATGCCGCCCGCGGCGTGCACGCCGTCTGTTTCTCGGAGATCCCTCCGTTCCTCGACCTTCCGTCGATCCACACCGGCTACTGGGAGCCCTTCTTCCAAGCCTGCGCCGACACAGACACCGTGATCAACATGCACATCGGTTCGTCATCGCGCATGCCGGCCACCTCGCCCGACGCACCCGCCGGCGTTCAGGCCACGCTCAGCTTCAACAATGCGATGGGTTCGCTGGCCGACTGGATCTTCTCCGGCGTCCTCGTCCGTCACCCCACGCTGAAGCTTGCGTACTCCGAAGGCCAGATGGGATGGATCCCTTACGCCCTCGAGCGTGCCCACAGCGTGTGGAAGGAATTCCGCGGCTGGGCGTTCGACACCACCGCCGTTCCGGAGACTCCCGAGTTCTACTTCCGCCGTCAGATCTTCGCCTGCTTCTTCCGCGACAACTTCGGCCTCAAGAACCTCGAGTCCATCGGCGTCGACAACGTGACCTTCGAGACGGACTACCCGCACTCGGATTCCACGTGGCCCGACACCGAGCAGATCTTCCGCGACATGGTCGTCGACCTCAGTGACGAGGACGTCTACAAGATCGCCCGCGGCAACGCACTGCGCATGCTCAGTCTTCCGCTCGACTGATAACCATGCTCTTCGTGCGGGTACTGGCCGGCGCAATTTCGTCAGCTGCAGGTGTGCTCGCCGTCGTGATCCTGTTTGCACTCACGGGAACACCCCGCACCCCCATCGGTTGGGTGTGGGGTGTTCTCCTTTTTGTCATCGCCATCACGATTGCCTGGGTCTCGCTCACGCTCGGTCTCAACATGAGTCGGTCATTCGACAAGGGAGCATCCCAGGCCGATGCCAAACGCGGTGACCGGATGGAGGCAACCGGTCGCACCGCCGGAGCCGTGATCGGCAAGGGACTCGGAAAAGTTGCCCGGATCGGTTCCGGAAAGACCTCCCATCCGAACGTGGCCGATGCTTCGCCCCCGACTCCCAAAGTCACCGTGGACAACGCGGCCCGTTCGATCGGTTCCATGGTCGGCCGCCGCATGGCCGAACGGAAACCCCGCAAGGAAACCTGAGCGATTCCGCTCCGACCTGCCGCAGATTGGTCAGACCATCGAAGCGGCGTGGGTGAATGCCGCATCGATCTGTCGTCCGATCCCCCGGCCTCGCTGATCGGCCGCCACCAACACGGACACGAGTTTCGAATCCTCGGTTGTTGCGAATCCGCGCGCAACGCCGACGACGACACCGGAGCGACGGGCCGTCACGATCACCGATTCGGCGAACGAAGGTCGGTCCTCGGTTGCCGGAGTTTCACCGGTTGCCGCCATCTCGATCTCCTCGAACGACCGGGCCTCGGGATCGAGCAATTGCGTGATCGAAAGTTCGAGCTCGACCCCACCGCGCCCCACGATCACCGTCGGCGCAAACCGGAAGTCTGCGATCGGAACCCATCGACGATGCGCATCACCGTGCCGTTGTTCCTCGAGCAGGTGAACCCGTTCGAACGTGCACGTGGCCACGAATCCGGCGAGTGCCGCGATCGATGCGGCGATCCTGGGCTCGGGCATGTCGTCGGAGATCGTGACGTGGGGGACGAAACGGTTGGAGAGCGGCCTTTCCAGCGGAGGCGAGAACACCGCGTCGCGGAGTCGGCCGAGGGAGCCTTCCGAAGCCTCCGGCTCATGCACTCCGAGGTGCAGCGTCGGCGTGGTCGGAAGAAACGTCTCCGGCGGACCGAGCCTCACCGTCAGCGGCTTCGTGGCCGCCGCCACCGTTCGCAGAACCCGGAGCGCGGCGCCAAGGTCCTCGACCCGGACATTCACGGGCGGGGCCAGCGTGATGTGCGGCACCATTCGACCAAGGGCACCGTCGTCGCAGGCCAGACGGAGCGCATCGACTCCCGTGGCCAGTGGTTCTGGCAGAAGTAGGGCAACGCCCAGTCTGATGCGCGGCACGACTGGAACCTACTCGCACCCACCCGAGATCCCTCCTGCGGCAATGATGGGGAGATGACACCTCTGCACATCAATCCCGAGCAGTTCCGGGTCCGACCCGGAACCGACGTGAAGCTCGACGAGTGGTCGACCAGTTCGACCGGGGGCTACACGGGAGACAAGCAGACAGCTCCGGATGTCCTTGCCGCCCTGAACGAGCGGCTCGCCGATCTCCAGCAGATGCTCTACGCCGAATCGGCGCACAAGTTCCTCATCGTGATGCAGGGCATGGACACCTCGGGCAAGGACGGGACAATCAAGCATGTGTTCCGGACCATCAACCCGGTCGGGGTGAAGGTGGCGAACTTCAAGCGCCCCAACGATGTGGAACTGGCACACGACTATCTGTGGCGGGTTCACGGGCAGACTCCCCGCAAGGGGCACATGACCATCTTCAACCGCAGCCACTACGAGGACGTTCTTGTCGTGCGTGTCAACGAACTCGCCCCGAAACAGATCTGGGAACGCCGGTTCGAACACATTCGCAACTTCGAGCAGATGCTCGTCGACGAGGGCACCACGATCGTGAAGTTGTTCTTGCACATCTCGAAGGACGAGCAGCGCGCCCGATTGCAGGAACGCATCGACAACCCTGCGAAACACTGGAAATTTGAACACGGTGACATCACCGAACGCTCCCATTGGGATTCCTACACGGAGGCCTACGAGCAGGCCATCGGCGAAACGTCGACGAAGCACGCGCCCTGGTACGTCGTTCCGGCCGACAAGAAGTGGTATCGCAACCTCGTCGTTTCCCAGTTGCTCATCGACAAACTCGACGCTCTCGAGATGTGCTATCCGGAACCCGAGATCGGGATCGAGAACATCGTCGTCAACGACTGATCGCCCAGAGACCCTTCACGACCAGATAGCCGGCGATCACGGCGAAGAGCGTCACCAGGACCTCCTGCCAATGATCCTGCAGCCACTTCTGCCAGGTCGAAAGTCGACTTCGCGATTTCGACGGCTGGCCGGCGACGACAAGAACCGGCGTGAAGACCCCGATCGAACCGATCACCGAGAACATCAGCACCGCAATCCACTCACCGGGACTGCCCAGATGCTGTCGGGCGATTTCGTTTCCGGCGGCGAACGCGATCACGGTCGGTGGCAGGAAGAGTCCCAGGCCGAAGGAGAAGACGATCGACATGGATCCGACCCTGTCGAGCCATTTCGGAATCGACGCGTCGGGGTTCCGCTTGAACTTTCGCCATCCGCGCAGGGCGAGAATTCCGACGAGGATGCCGAACACAATGTCGGCCAGGCCGAGGATCTTCGGATTCGGATGTCCATTGGACTTCGGCATCGAGCCACCGACGACCATCACCGCCGCACACGACACACCGATGGAGACGAACCAGCCCGAACCAAGGGCAACGGCATCCCGGATTCTCTGCGACGAGGCCATCATCAGGACTGCGGCAAGGATCGGGAGTGGCGACACCGCAACCGCCAGACCGAGCAAGACAAGATTGATGCTCAACGTTTATCTCCCGAAGTCGGAATGGCATTTCCGACACTAGCCACCGGGGTTTCGGGCCTCCGTCACGATGCAGGCCTGAACGCGATCGAGGCGCCCGAAGGCGCCTCGATCATGAAACTTGTCTGTGTGTCGATTCAGGAAAGTTGGCCGACGGCTGCAATTCGTGCCGTGGCCCGGGCCAGTGCACCCTCGGCCTCGGCGTCTTCGCCTCGAATCATCGCGGCCCGTGCCTTCTCTTCGGCTCGGCGGGCACGTTCGATGTCGATCGTCGATGCGAGTTCCGCAAGATCGGAGAGGATCTTCACGTGATCGTTGCTGACCTCGATGAAGCCACCGTGGATTGCGGCAACTTCGGATCCGCCGCCCTCGAGGGTGAACTCGACGGTCCATGTTGCGAGCGCACCGACGAACGGCGTGTGACCGGGAAGAAACGCGATGTCGCCACCGCCGACGGTACGTGCACGCACGATCGTCGCATCGCCCGAGAAGAGCGTCCGTTCCGGCGAGACAAGCTCGACAGCCAGAGGCATCAGGAATTGGCCTCGAGCTCGCGGGCCTTGGCCCGGGCAGCGTCGGCATCGCCGACGTTGAGGAACGCCTGCTCGGGAAGATCGTCGAGGTCGCCGTTGACGAGCTGTTCGAACGACTCGACCGTGTCTTCGACGGGCACGAAGATGCCCGGCATACCGGTGAAGACCTCGGCGACGAAGAACGGCTGCGACAGGAAACGCTGCACCTTGCGGGCACGGTTTACGGTCACGCGGTCTTCTTCGGAGAGTTCGTCAAGGCCGAGAATGGCGATGATGTCCTGAAGCTCCTTGTAGCGCTGCAGGACTTCCTGCACGCGACGGGCGACGTCGTAATGACGCTGACCGACAACCTCGGGAGCGAGAATCGACGAGGTCGAGGTGAGCGGATCCACAGCCGGGTAGATGCCGAGTGAGGCGATCTGGCGGGAGAGCTCGGTGGTCGCATCGAGATGGGTGAAGGTGGTGAACGGCGCCGGGTCGGTGTAATCGTCGGCGGGCACGTACACGGCCTGCAGCGATGTGATCGAGCGGCCACGGGTCGAGGTGATGCGCTCCTGAAGCTCGCCCATCTCGTCGGCAAGGGTGGGCTGGTAACCCACGGCCGACGGCATGCGGCCGAGCAGCGTGGAAACTTCGGAACCGGCCTGCACGAAGCGGAAGATGTTGTCGACGAACAACAACACGTCCTGGTTCTGCACATCGCGGAAGTACTCGGCCATGGTGAGGGCCGACAGGGCGACGCGGAGGCGAACGCCCGGCGGCTCATCCATCTGGCCGTAGACGAGGGCGGTCTTGTCGATGACGCCGGATTCCTGCATTTCGATCCAGAGGTCGGTGCCCTCACGGGTGCGCTCGCCGACACCGGCGAACACGGACACGCCACCGTGCTGTGATGCCACACGGTTGATCATTTCCTGGATGAGAACGGTCTTGCCCACGCCGGCACCGCCGAACAGGCCGATCTTGCCGCCTGCGACGTAGGGGGTGAGAAGGTCGATGACCTTGATGCCGGTCGGGAACACGTTGGCCTTGGGCTCGAGCGTGTCGAAGGCCGGCGGTTCGCGGTGGATTTCCCAGCGCTCGACGTTGGTCTCGGTGAGCGGCGAATCGAGGGGCTCACCGATGACGTTGAACACGTGACCGAGGACGGCTTCACCGACGGGCACGGTGATGCCTCGGCCGGTGTTGCGCACGGGGGTGCCGCGCTTGAGGCCGTCGGTCGGCTTCATGGTGACGACGCGGACGCGGCTGTCACCGATCTGCTGAGCGACTTCGGACACCACGATGATGTCGGTGCCCTCGACCGTGATGGTCATCTCGAGAGCCGTGTTGATCTCCGGAAGGGATCCGCGCGGGAACTCGATGTCGACCACGGGGCCGGCGATCGCAACGACGCGGCCGTCCTTGAGGTTGGTGGAATTTTCGGTGACGGTCATCGGTGGATGGGTCTCCTGTGAGAGGCGATCGGGAAAAGGATCAGTGGATCGAAGCCGAATGGTCAGTTCGGTCGAGATGGTCGGGGAAAAGATGATCGGGTGAGAGGTGCGACGGAAGCAGGTCGTGCTTGTCGCCCTTGCTCGAACCGAGTGCTTCGGCGCCGCCGACGATCTCCATGATTTCTGTGGTGATCGCGTCCTGGCGGGCACGGTTCATGATTCGACTGAGCGAGGTCTTGAGATCCTCGGCGTTCTCGGTCGCGGCCTTCATTGCCCGCTGGCGCGACGCGTGCTCGGAAGCGGAAGCGTCGAGCAGTGCGGAGAAGAGACGCGATTCGAGATAGCGGGGAAGGATCTCGTTGAGGATCCCGGTCGGCGACGGCTCGTATTCGAGATCGGCGGTGGGACCGGCGTCGGGATCGATCTCCGGAACCTCGAGAGGAAGGAATCGACGCACGACGGCCTGCTGCGTACCAGCCGAGAAGAACCGCGTGTAGGCGAGTTCGACGGAGGCGAGTTCACCGGTTTCGTAGCGACTACGAACCGTTGCCGCGATCTCGCGGGCGTTGTCGTAGATCGGCTGGTCGGTCATGCCTTCGAAGGCTGCATCGACGGCGAGGCCCTGGAATCGGAAATGCTTCTGGGCCTTCTTGCCGACCACGATCAGCGAGAAGTCGAGACCCTTGGCCCGGGCGGCGGCGATCGAACGCTCGGCGGCGCGGATGACGTTGGTGTTGTAGCCACCACACATGCCGCGATCGGAGGTGATCACCACGAAGGCCGCAGTGCGGGCTTCGGGGTTGTCGCGCAGGAGCGGATGTTCCTTGGCTGCACCGGCGCGGATCAGATCGACGATCACCGCGGTGATCTCGTCGCTGTACGGGCGTGCAGAAGCTGCACGCTCCTGGGCCTTCACCACGCGGGTTGCCGCGATGAGCTCCATGGCGCGCGTGATCTTCTTTGTCGACTCGACGCTCTTGATGCGTCGACGAAGGATCCGCTCCTGGCCACCTGCCATGACTAGGCCTCGTCGGTCCCGTCGTTGGCCGATGCAATCTCGGTGGGGACGAATTCCTGCTTGAAGGCAGCAACCGCTCCATCGACAGCGCCGGGAAGATCGCCCGAGGAACGGATCTCGTCGAGCAGCGAGCCATAACGGCCTCGCATGAAGTCGAGGAGATCCGCTTCGAAGCGCTTCACGTCGGAGACGGGAATGTCATCGAGATAGCCGTTGGTTCCGGCGAAAATCACGACGACCTGCTCCTCGACCGGCATCGGCGAGTTCAGGTTCTGCTTGAGCAGTTCGGTGAGGCGATAGCCACGCTCGAGCTGTGCAGCCGAGATCTTGTCGAGTTCGGAACCGAAGGTTGCGAATGCCTCGAGCTCGCGGAACTGGGCGAGGTCGAGCTTCAGCGTTCCGGAGACCTTCTTCATAGCCTTGATCTGAGCGGCGCTACCCACGCGGGACACCGAGATGCCCACGTCGACGGCCGGGCGAACACCGGACTTGAAGAGATCGTCCTGCAGGTAGACCTGACCGTCGGTGATCGAGATCACGTTGGTCGGAATGTAGGCGGACACATCGCCGGCCTTGGTCTCGATGACCGGGAGGGCGGTGAGTGAACCGGCGCCGAGGGCGTCGGACAACTTGGCCGAACGCTCGAGGAGACGGCTGTGGAGGTAGAACACGTCGCCCGGGTAGGCCTCGCGGCCCGGCGGGCGACGAAGGAGGAGTGCCATCTGGCGATAGGCCTCGGCCTGCTTGGAAAGATCGTCGTACACGATGAGGCTGTGTTCGCCGTTGTCCATCCAGTGCTGACCGACTGCGCAACCGGCGTAGGGGGCGAGGTACTTGAACGGTGCCGGATCGGAAGCGGGAGCCACGACGACGACCGTGTATTCCATGGCGCCGTACTCGGTGAGGGTGTTCACCGTCTGTGCAACCGTCGAAGCCTTCTGGCCGATGGCGACATAGATGCACTTCACGCCAAGACCCTTCTGGTTCAGGATCGTGTCGACACAAACCGTGGTCTTGCCGGTCTTGCGGTCGCCGATGACGAGTTCGCGCTGTCCACGACCGATGGGGGTCATGGCGTCGATCGACTTGATGCCGGTCTGGAGCGGTTCGTGCACGGGCTTGCGACCGGTGATGCCGGGAGCCTGGATCTCCATGCGGCGCATCGTGGCGCCGACGATGGGGCCCTTGCCGTCGATCGGAAGACCGAGGGCGTTGACGACACGACCGAGAAGGGCGTCACCGACGGGCATCGAAAGGATGCGTCCGGTCGCCCGCACGGGGGTGCCTTCTTCGACACCGGCGGCCGATTCGGCGTCACCGAGGATGACGGCGCCGATCGAGTCCTCGTCGAGGTTGAGGGCGAGACCGACGGTGCCGCCTTCGAACTCGAGGAGTTCGTTGACGCCGACATCGGGAAGGCCCGAGACGCGGGCGATACCGTCGCCCACCTCGAGGACCCGTCCGACCTGCGTCGACTCGAGTGACGGGGTGTAGCCCGCCAGGTTCTTCTGGAGTGCGGCGGTGATGTCGCCGGTGTTGATTGTGAGTTCAGCCATGACGTGGTCCTCTGGTCTCAGAACGACTCGCGGAGTTGGGACAGACGCTGGCGCACAGTTCCGTCAATGACGGTGTCGCCGATCTGGGTGACGATGCCGCCGAGCACCGCGGGATCAACGATCACCACGATGTCGACCTGCTTGCCAGTGCTCTTGGAGAGGGCATCGGCAAGTCGGCTCTTCTGTTCGTCGGACAGTGCAACTGCTGACCGCACCTGGGCGACAACCTTCTCGCCGTGGGCCGCCTTCACTTCGAGAAGGCGGTCGACGATGTCGGGAAGTTCGCGCAGACGCTCGTTGCCGACAACCGTGGCAATGATCGTGTTGGTCAGCGGAAACGCTTTGCCGGCAAGAATGTCGTCAACGATCTGCTGACGCTTCTCGGCGGGAATGTGCTGGTCGGAAAGGGCCTGACGAAGCTCGTCGGCGCCTTCGACCACTCGGGAGAAACGGAACAGCTCGTCGATGATCTCGTTGCCGTTCCCTTCCGCCTGGATGAGCATCATGAATGCATCGGCGTACAGGTTGCTGCGATCGCTCATGATCCTGCCCCCACCC
>CAEZUP010000060.1_pt1 | contig 13419 bp, 11 predicted proteins | sample 7264511 | NCBI WGS metagenome assembly CAEZUP01 (sample SAMEA6813833, study PRJEB35770) | uncultured Microthrixaceae bacterium | biome: Freshwater; feature: Freshwater reservoir; material: water | place: Czech Republic | collected 2016-04-20 | depth 0.5m m
GCGTCGATCGAGGATGTGTCGATCACCGCCAGCGGAATCGAGAATCTGGACACGGCGGTCAACGAGGTGACGGCCTCGGTCGAGAAGCTGGCGTCCGCCGCCGATTCGATGGCCGAACCGAAGGTGACGGCCCTGGAGGATTCGCTCTCCAGTCTCGGTGACCTCGTGAAGTCCCCGCAGATCTCCACCGCGTACCTCGACAAGGTGTCCACCGCATTGAGCGATGTCGACACGGCCTGGAACGATCTCGTCACGACGCTCAAGACGTCCTGTCCCGAGGTGAAGGCCTCGACCGTCTGAGACTCACCTGTCCGGGATTGATCCGTTTGGCCCATGGCACTGTCACGGGTTATCTCTAGAATCGAACACATGTTCGAGAGTGGATTCGGGGCAACTGGCGGTGAGAGAACTGATGGATCGGATCGCGGAGTTCCAGCGGCTTGCGTTCTCGATGGCGAGGCCCTTGGCCGGTTGACCCTTGGCGAACTGCTTTCGACGCCGACGATTTCCGCCGACGCCGACACGATCTTCGGGGCGCGTCGGTTTCTCGACCGCTTCGAGGCCGCACTCGCCGATGCGGAACGACGCTTCGCCGGCGCTGAGCTGTGGCGCGACCGTGGATCGGGCTCCATGGCGTCGTGGCTGCATGATGAGGGTGGCTTGACGCGTCACGAGGCGCGGGTTGCATCCAAGCGGTGCGATCGGCTCGATGCCTGGCCGGAGGTGCGCTCGGGATGGCTCGGGGGCGAGATCACGGGGGCGAAGGTCGACTTGCTGACGGCCATGGTGCCGACCCGATTCGTCGCCCGCATGCGCGACGACGCCGAGGTCATGGTGTCCGCGCTCCGGCCGCTCGATCTCGATCAGTCGGCCAAGTTGATCCGGGCCTGGGTCGACATGGCGGAGGCCGACGATTCCGAAGACGCCTACTGCGATCGGCCGGGAGGCGTCTACCTGTCATTGACCTCCGGTGGTCGGGGCATCCTCGACGGTGATCTCGATGCCGAGGGAGCAGCCCTGATGGCGGCCGCGTTGCGGGTGTTCGAGCGTCCCGATCCCGTGCCGGGCGAGGGCGATCTCGACGAACCCCGCACCCCTGCCATGCGCAGGGCCGAAGCGCTGATCGATCTGGCCCGATTCGGTCTTTCCCATCGCGGATCTGGCAGCGACGCCGGGCGTCATCATCCTCATGTGTCGGTTGTTGTGGATCTCCCGGAACTGATGGCGGCAACGCTGCGGGGAGCGCGCGTCAACGGAGCCGCCGATCTCGAACGCTTCGCCGAGGCGAAAGGTCTCGGGCCGGTCGAGACGTCATGGTTCTCGGATGCGCTGGCCCGGGTCGGGGAGAGCAGCACGTTCGACGGGGCCTCGCTGGGTGCGCTCGCCACCGAGGTGCTCACCTGCGATTCGGTGATCCAGCGGGTACTGACCGTTGGCGGCAGGGTGATCGAGTTGGGGCGCGATGTGCGCTCGACTCCGAACTATCTGCGCCGTGCGGTGATTGTCCGCGATCGACACTGCCGGGCACCGGGCTGCACCCGTCCTGCCCGGTGGTGCGATGTGCATCATGTCGACCCGTGGGTCACGGGGGGTCGCACCGATCTCGACAGACTGGTTTTGTTGTGCTCGTTCCATCATCATCAGTTCCACAAACCCGGTTGGGAATGTGACCTGGACGGGGATGGCAAGTTCACGGTCCGGACGCCGGATCGACGGGTTCGGACAACCTCACCGCCCGGGCATGAACCGCCGATGTTCACGCGGAAACGAACCTCGAACCTGCTGTGGCGGGGCAACGGCGGTCGCCTGCCGGAACCTGAAGGTAGGGTCCGGCGATGAAGGCGTGGCAGGTTCACCGACATGGTTCACCCCGGGAGGCGCTGATCCAGATCGAGCTCGAGTTGCCGATTCCGGGTCCCGGCGAAGTCCGGCTCAAGGTTCTGGTGGCTGCTGTCGGAATGCCGGACCTTTTCATGTGTCGGTCCACGTATCCGCTCACACCTGACCTTCCGTTTGTCCCGGGTCAGGAAGTCTGCGGCGTGATCGACGCCGTTGGCGACGGCGTCGATCTCGCGATCGGTGAGCGTGTGATGGCGGTTACGAACTTCTTCGACGGGCGCGGAGGATTCGCCGCCATGACGATCGCCCGGGCCGACACGATCTTCCGTGTTCCCGATGGCATGTCCGATGCCGACGCGGCTTCGTTCCGGATCGGCTACTCGACAGCGTGGTTCGGACTGGTGCGCCGCGGTGACTTGAAGGCCGGAGAGACTCTGCTTGTGCTTGGTGCAGCGGGAGGCTCCGGGGTCACTGCAATACAGCTAGGTCATGCCCTTGGCGCACGCGTGATTGCCGTTGCTGCCGGAACCGACAAGCTGGCGTTCTGTGCCGCTGCAGGGGCGGACGTCGTGATCGACAGACTCGCCGGGTCGGTTGTCGATGCGATTCGCACAGAGACCGATGGTCGTGGTGTCGATGTCGTCTACGACCCGGTGGGGGGCGAAGCCGCCCAAGCTGTTCTCGACGTCATTGCCCCTGGTGGTCGGATACTGGCCATCGGGTTCGCCAGTGGTCGTTGGGTCGAGGTCGACACGCACCACGCCGTTCGGCGCAACTACTCACTCGTCGGGGTCTACGCGGGAACCAAAGACCGAATCGCCGCCGAAGAGGACCACGAGCGACTGCTGGCGCTTGCGGCTGACGGACTTTTGAGCTCGTTCACGCACACGGTCGAATTCGATGAACTCCCCGATGTTCTCGAATCGATCGCATCGGGCGAGATGATCGGCAAGGTGGGACTGCGGGTTGCCGATGTCGGCCGATGACGATCAGCCGGTGAACGCAGGTGTGACGAGTTTTTCCTGAACTTCGTAGGCGCCGATATCGATGATGTTGACAATGCGAGGCAGTCCGCGTTGGTCGGTTTCGGGCGGCGGCGTGAAGTCGGGGTTTCCGGCGTTCCATGCGACGCTTCCGAAGAGGATGGGTCGAACGGCGATGGTGGGGGAGATGATCTGGAGCGGTTGCAGTTCGGGGTCGTAGCCGACGAGGTTGTTGTCGGATTCGGCGACGGCGACTGACGGCCATTTCTGCAGAAGCGACCAGCGCACTGTTGCGGGGGTGGCGAGGTCCTGACCGGCGTTGCCGGCGAGCAGTGAATGACCGATGGCGATGGCCGGCTCGGTCGGTGTCGGGCTGTTCACGAAATCTTCGGCGTGGTTCATGCGCAGTGAACTGAGGCCGTCGCCGGTGTTGTCGGCGATCGTCGTGTGATCGATCGACACCGTCGCCGGAGCGAGCGGAGCATTGCTGGCCACGTTCTTGCGAGTGCTCCGAAGGAGCGAGCGGAACGCTCCGCTTGAAGTCGGCGTGCTTGATGCAACGGAGGGAGTGGAATCCACGGCATTGAAGGCGCTATAGAAGCCGCTCACATCGACCCCGACGCCGGAGTTGCCGGAGATCGTCGAAGAGCCGAGGACGGCGCTACTCCGGATGGAGAGTCCGCCGACAGTCCCGAGGAGACCGGACCCGTTGTCGGGGATTCCTCCGAGCGGTCCACCGATGTTGTCGGTGATCGTGAGGCGGTCGAGAACAGCCACGAAGTCGGCGGGAGCATCGAGTGCAGCCGAGATGTTCGTCACGCTGAGCCCACCCACCGTCGGGGCGGAATTGCCGGACACCCGGGTATCGGAAATCGTGATGGACCGCGAACCGGCAAGTTCGAGTCCACCTGCGCCCGCTACATATTGGCTTCCGGCACCCACAACGTTTGCATCGAAGATCGAGCCGCTCACGGTGACTTCGCCGCCGTAGATCAGGGCACCACCCCAGCCGCTCTCGGCCACGTTGCCGGAGATCACCGAGTCCGAGATCGCAACGATTCCATCAAAGGACAGGATGGTCCCGGATGAGCTGAGGTCGCCGGCGGCGCAGATCAGACCGCCACCCGCCGACGAGATGTTCCCGGTGATCGACGAGTTCGTCACGGAGATGTTCCCTCCGAAGTTGACGACCCCGCCACTGGGAGTGGGCGAGGAGGAGCGGTTGTCGCGGATCGACGAGTCGACGATGTCGAGATCGCCGGATCCGATGTGGATCACTCCTGCACCGCCGAGACCGCCAGCCTCCGTAGGTGTCAGATCCGAGAAGTTGTCCCGGACCACGACGTTGGTGAGCGTGAGCGACATGTTTGCGGCGGTAATTCCGCCGGCGAGGACCGATCCCATGAGGAACGGAATCAGTGGGTCGATGGACTTGCCGTTGGCGATCGTGAGTCCCGAAATGACGACGTTCTCGGGGTCGATAGCGTCGTAGCCGAGGGCGAGAAAGTTGGGCAGGGTTCCTCCGCCGGAAACCGTGAGTAGGTCCACCCCCGGGCCGATGATGTTCAGATCGTCGACGATGACCAGCGGAGCCGAGGTCAGCGTGATCGTGCCGACGAGTCCGGGCGCAAAGATAATCGTGTCCGATCCCGGATTGCTGTTGGTTGTGTCGATCGCATCGCGCAGACTGCCGATGCCGGCATCATCGAGATTCGTGACGGTGAGAGTGGTCGGGACCGGCGGGAGCGCCGAGCCCTGCGGAGCGAGAACGATTGTGGCTCCGATGCCACCCACGAGGAGTGAGCTTCCGGCTGCGACACGTCCGATGATGGTTGCCTTGTTCCTGGACATGGCGGCCATCAACCGGCGAAGGTCGGGACGGTCGGGATGGCGGGAAGTTCTTGCACTTCGTAGGCGCCGATGTCGACGATCTCGACGATCCGAGGCAGGCCGCGTTGGTCGAACTCGGGCGGCGGACTGAACGCAGGATCTCCGGCGTTCCAGGCGGGGCTGCCGAAGGGAACGGGTATGACCGACACGGTGTCGGAAACGAAAAGGAGCGGTTGGAGCTGCGGATCGACACCCGTGATGTTGTGATCGCTCGGATCGACGACGGAAGCGACCGGCTTCTCGATGAACGACCAGCGGGCGCTCACCGGTGAGGCAAGGTCATCGAGTCCGTTGTCGGCCAGCAACACGTGGTCGAGGGAGACGATGCCCGGGAACGAGGGGGCAGGCGCCTGCGGCTGGATCGCAGCCGGTGGCCGTCGAACGGACTGGACGATTCCTTCGCGTGAATTGCCGGTGACGGTGGTGTGCGAAATCGCGAGCGGGCCCGTGGTGGCACGAATGGAGGGGGTGTTCATGTCCAGAGGCCCGAGCAGCGACTGGACCGCATCGATCGAGGTGACCCCGTAGTAGCTGTTCGCGACTTCAATACCGGCGCCGGTATTGCCCGAAATTGTCGACGACGAAATGGTTCCCCCTGTACTGAGCTCGAGGCCGCCGATGAGGTCACCGACATTGCCGGTGACCGTGAGGCGGTCGAGGACGGTGGAAGTCTCCCCGTAGATCACTGCGCCACCCACGTCCTCGGTGGCGACGTTGTTCGAGATGCGGGTGTTGGTGACGGAAGTGGCAGGGCCGAACACGAGCGTTCCGCCCACATTCGCTGCGCGGTTACCGTCGATGATGGAGTCGCTCACCGAGTTGATGTCGTTGTCGAGCAGGACCCCGCCACTGGTCTGAGCGGCGACGTTCGAACTGATCGTGCTTCCCGTAATTGTGGCGCTGTCGCCGACAGCAAGAATCCCACCGGCGTAATCGGCCGAGTTGTTCGTGATGGTGGAACCGCTGATGACGATGGATCCGCGGAAGGAACTGATGCCGCCACCTTGCGAGGAATAACCGGTCGTGGAGGCCGTGTTCCTGTCGATCGTCGAGTCGAAAATCGAAACTATCGAGTCATACGTGCCGACCGCACCGCCGCCGGTGAGTACGTCGTCTCCACCGACGTTTTCCGTAAGTACCACGGACTCGACGTTCAACGTCGCAGCGATGGCGCTGATACCGCTGGCACGCGTGGCCGACTGTCCGTCGGTGATGGTGAGCCCCGAAATGGTGACGGCTTCACCGGCGTTGATTGGAGCGATCGCGAACACTGCCCAAGTGCCGTCCCCCGAGACGGTGAGGTTGGCGGCACCCGGTCCGGAGATGTCGAGGGCCTCGGTGATGACGGGCAGATCGGACTGCAGCGTGATCATTCCCGAAACTCCCGGGGCGAACTCGATGGTGTCGGCACCGGCGGCACCGTTGGTGTCGATGATGGCCTGACGGAGGCTGCCGAGCCCGGAATCGTTCAGGTTCGTGACGCTGAAGGACGCCGCTCCCGCCGAAGGAGCGAGTGCAACGGTTGTTCCGACACCGGCCACCAGCAGGGTGCTACCGGCAGCGAGACTGCCGAAATTGCGGAGTGTGGCGCGACGGGGGGACTTGCGTGCAGCATTCGACATGAGACTTCCGCTCTGGCTCGGGGATTGAAGCAGGAGCCTATTGGAGATCCGGGGCCGGGGCCGCTTCCGTCAGCAGGCGAAAGCGGGAGTGAGTGAAGACCCGGTGTCGTCGTCGCCGTCAACTGGTGGTGTGGTGACCACGGGCCGGGAATAGGTCGGTGCCCACGATGGTGCACCCGCCCACATGTTGGCTTCCGACGTCGTGATCCGTGTGACCCCGGTGCCGTCGGCGCCGATCGTGTAGATCTCCGAGGTTCCGGAGTTCATCGACATGTAGGCCAGCATGAGTCCGTCGGGAGACCAGGTCGGATGGGATTCCTCGATGCAGACGTTCCCGGTCAGGAAGGTCGGGTTCGCTCCATCGACGGAGTCGATCAGGACGATGACCGAGACCGGGCCTCCGCCATCGACCACGCTCATGGCGATGCGTGACCCGTCGGGCGACCACACGGGATTGTTCTCAGGGTCGATGGAGTTCGTGAGGCGGACGATCGAGGGGGCATAGATCCCGACGACGTAGATGTCGACGGGCCCGTCCTTCGTCGACGCGAAGACAACACGTTGGCCATCGGGGGACCAGGACGGAGACAGGACGTTCGCCCCGAACGACGTCAGGTCTCGGGGATTGGAGCCGTCCTCGTCGATGATCACAAGTTCCGGCGGACCCGTTTGCGTCGACACGAAAACGATCTGTTCGCCGTCGGGGGACCAGCTGGGCGAAGAGTGTCGCCACGGATCATCGGTGATCTGGACCCGGTTCGCCCCGTCGAAATCCATGGTCCAGAGCTGGGAATTTGTGCCGTCCCAGGCGGTGTAGGCGATCTTGGAACCGTCAGTCGACCATGAGGGTTCGGATTCGGTGCCGTCTCCGTCGGTCAGGTTCAACTGCACGGTCCCGTCGGGGTTCATGGACCAGATGTGATCGACGCAGGCCGCACTGCGGGTGTAGGCGATGCGACCCGATGGCGCCGGATCGCCGCACGCTGCTGCGGCGGGTAGGGCAACCGACGTCACGATTGCAGTCGAGAGGAAGGCGCCGGCGAGAAGAACGGAGCGGAATCGGCGAGACGGTCGGAACATGGTCGTCTTTCAGCGGATGCGGGGTTCGACGCGCACGCCGCTGGCGAAGAAGGCCTGACCCTCGGCGAGCGCCTCGGGACGGTTGCCGATTTCGACGAGATGATTGGCCGTGGCGATGGCCTGATTTCGCGGCATGTTGCGGCGGGCCCAGAGCGAGCGGAGCGTTCCCTGCACGGCGATCTGGGGGAGCGAGGCGAGCTTGGCGGCGATGTCGACCGTGTGCTCGAGAAGTTTGTCGCCCGGGACGACTTCGGAGACCATGCCCCAGCCGAGTGCGGTCTGTGCGCTGATGCGCTCGTAGTTGCCCATCAGGGACATGCGGCACAGTTCGCCCCACGGCATCTGGCCGAACATGAACATCGGCTCGAAGCAGGCGGCCATGCCGTAGGTGGTGTGCGGATCGAAGAACGTGGCGTGCTCGGCGGCGATGATGAACTCCGCCTCGCCGAGCGCATAGAAGGCGCCGCCACCGGCCATGCCGTTGACCGCGGCGATGACGGGCTTCCAGAGATCGGCCTGCTTCGGTCCGAGCTTGAGCATCGGATCGTCCATCATGAACGGCGATTCGGGCTGCCGGTTGTTCATGGCGAAATCACGGTCGATGCCGGTGCAGAACGCCTTCTCGCCGGCGCCCGTCAGGACGACGACCTTCACGGAATCGTCGTAACGGAGTTCCTTGTACAGGCCCTCGAGTTCGGTGACGAGGGTCTCGTCGGCCGAGTTGTACTTCTCGGGGCGGTTGAGGGTGATGACGCCGACGCCGTCGCTGACATCGAACAGAAGGGATTCGAACGTGGCCATGTGCGAAACCTACCAATCAATCTGACGGTCCGTCAGATGGATCACTAGTCTCGTCGCCATGCGTGCAGATGAAACATGGGGGACTATTCCCCGACTCGTGATGGCTTCGGCGGACCGTTTCCCCGAGGTGGATGCGCTTGTCGACGGCGATATCCGGATGACCTTCCCGGAACTGCGAGACGCCATCGTCGCTGCGGCCAAGGGTCACATCGCCGCCGGACTCCAACCGGGTGAGCGGGTGGCCATCTGGGCCCCCAATTGCGCCGAGTGGGTCATCGCCGGACTGGGTGCACTGTGTGCCGGTGGGGTCATCGTTCCCCTCAACACCAGATACAAGGGTCGGGAAGCGGCCGACATCATTCGCCGCAGCCATGCCACCGTGCTGCTGTGTGTCAACGGGTTCCTCGGAAACGACTACGTCGGCATGCTCGCCGGCGAGGATCTGCCCGAACTGAAGCACACAGTTGTAATCAAGGGGACCGTCGTCGACGGAACCGTTTCGCTCGACGATTACATCGCTGCGGGCAGTGACGTCGACGTGACCGAAGTCGATCGTCGCGTCGCTGCCGGCGACCCGGACGATCTCTCGGACCTCGTCTTCACCTCGGGTACGACCGGTTCGCCCAAGGGCGTGATGGTCTCGCATGCGCAGACCTTGCGCGTGTTCGAGGTGTGGGCCGACGTCGTCGGTCTGGTCGAGGGCGATCGCTATCTCATCGTCAATCCCTTCTTCCACACCTTCGGGTACAAGTCCGGAATCATCGCCTGCTTCCTCAAGGGCGCCACGATCATTCCCGAGCCCGTGTTCGATGTACCCCGGGTCCTGACCCAGATCGCCGCCGAGAAGGTCACGATGCTGCCCGGGCCGCCCACGCTCTTCCTGTCGATCCTCAACGATCCGACCCGCGACTCCTACGACCTGTCGAGCCTTCGTACGGCAGTCACCGGAGCGGCGGCGGTCCCGGTCGAGATGATTCTGCGTATGCGATCGGAACTCACGTTCAAGACGATCATCACCGCCTACGGCCTGACCGAAGCGACGGGAACCGTCACGATGTGTCGCCCCGAGGATGACCCCGAGACGATCTCGCAGACTTCGGGTCGGGCCATTCCCGATACCGAGGTGCGCATCGTCGACGAGGAGAACAACGAACTCCCCGTGGGCGACGCCGGAGAGATCGTGTGCCGCGGGTACAACGTCATGCTCGGTTACCTCGACAATCCCGAAGCCACCGCCGAAACGATCGATGCCGACGGTTGGCTGCACACAGGTGATGTCGGCGTCATGGACGAGCGCGGGTATGTGCGCATCACCGATCGAACCAAGGACATGTTCATCGTCGGTGGATTCAACGCCTATCCGGCCGAGATCGAGAACTCGCTGATGGGTTACGAGGGCATCGCCCAGGTTGCGGTCGTGGGAGTTCCCGACGAGCGCATGGGCGAAGTGGGCATGGCATTCGTCGTCGCCCGTGAAGGTGCCGACATCGATCTTGACGCTCTTTCGACCTGGGCCCGGGAGCAGATGGCGAACTTCAAGGTGCCGCGACACTTCCGCCTCGTCGACGCTCTTCCAACCAATGCAAGCGGCAAAGTGGTGAAGGTCGAACTGCGCGAGCGCGGCCGCATCGAACTCGCCGGCAACTGAGAGTTAGCGATGCCGCTGCCCGACGCCCCGATCTCCGGAGACTTCGCCGGAGTGGTCGATCTTTTCGACGCGGTCGTCGAGCAAGCCGGTGAGGTCGAGGCCTTCGTCGACGGCGAACGTCGCATCACGTTTGCCGAGTGGGGTCGTGCCGCCGACGGTGTGGCGACACGCCTGTCCTCGATGGGCATCGAAAAGGGCGACATCGTCGGCATCTCGCTGCCGTCATCGATCGATTACGCGATCGCCTATCAGGCGATTCTTCGACTGGGTGCGATCACCAGCGGGATGAACCCCCGTCTTGGTGTCGCCGAGACCACGCACATTCTCGAACGCAGTCGGCCGAAGCTGATCATCACCGATGCCGATGCATCGCTCATGGGCGCGGTTCCGTTGATGACAACGTCGGAACTCGCGGTTGCCGCCCAGGATCCGGTGTTCTCCGATCGTCCCGCGGTCGCCGACACCGATCCGGTCGCCATTGTCTGGACAAGCGGAACCACAGGCAAGCCCAAAGGTGCCGTCTTCGATCATGCGTGTCTTCGGGCCATGGCTGCCGCCGCCGGGCCGTTGTCGAAGGTCGGCGACCGTCGCCTCTCGCCTCTACCGTTTGCCCACATCGGTTACATGACCCGCGTGTGGGACGAACTGATGCACGTGATCACCACGATCGTGTGTCCCACCCCCTGGACCGCCGCCGGCGCACTGGCGCTGATCGGCAACGAACGGGTGACGGTCGGGCAGGGTGTGCCGGCCCAGTGGCAGATGGTTCTGTCGCACCCAGATCTTGACGACACCGACGTTTCGAGTCTGCGCATCGTGAGCACCGGCGCCGCCCGGGTGCCTCCCGAGATGGTCGACGCGATGCGCGACACGTTCGGTTGCCCGGTTGTCGTCCGTTACACGAGCACCGAGGCCTGTGTCTCGACCGGTACGGCACTCGACGATCCCGACGACGTGATCTGCAACACCGTCGGAAAGCCGGGTGCCGGCGTCGAACTCGAACTTCGTGCCGACGAGGGCCGCGGGCCCGTCGTTGCCACCGGCGAAGTCGGGACGGTGTGTCTTCGCAGTCGGGCCCTGATGCGCGGCTACTGGCAGGAACCGGAACTGACCGCAGCATCGATCGACGAGAACGGTTGGTTGCTCACCGGCGATCTCGGATTCCTCGACGAGCGCGGCGACCTGCACCTGGCCGGCCGCAGCACCGAGATGTACATACGCGGTGGTTACAACGTGTATCCCATCGAGGTCGAAAACTGCATTGGCCTGCACCCGGGTGTCGATCGCGTTGCCGTCCTCGGAGCCGAGGCTCCGGTTCTCGGCGAAATCGGCGTGGCCTTTGTGGTCCCTGCGGATTCATCCGCGCCGCCGAGCCTTGAGTCTCTGCGCGACTGGTGCAATCGGACTCTCGCCACCTACAAGGCGCCCGATGCGCTCGTCATCATCGACGAACTTCCACTCACCGCCATGTCCAAGATCGACAAACGGGCGTTGGCTCCTGCCGCCGCCGAAGCCGAGAAAGCGTGGGAACGCTGATGGGAACGATCACTCCCTGTCTGTGGTGCGACGGGCATGTCGGGGAAGCCGCGGAGTTCTATACGACGTTGTTCCCGAACTCGTCGATCGAACGCCTCGACACCACCGGACCCGACGGCGACGTCTTCATGGCGCACATCACGGTCGCCGGTCAGTCGATGCAGTTGCTCAATGGTGGACCCCAATTCCCGTTCACCGAGGCTGTTTCGTTCGTCTATCCCTGTGACGGGCAGGACGAACTCGACATGTTCTGGAACGCGCTGATCGCCGACGGCGGTGAAGAGGGCAACTGCGGCTGGTTGCGTGACAAGTTCGGTCTGTCATGGCAGATCATTCCCGACAACATGGGTGAACTGCTCGGCAATCAGGCCGCGATGGAAGCAATGTTTGCCATGAAAAAGCTCGATATTGCGGCTCTCGTATCCGCACGCGATTCGCTTTCCGGGGAGGAGAACTGAACATGTCCCGCCAGCCATTTTCCGACTTTCTGGCCACCAAGGACGAAGCGATCCATGCGCAACTGATCGCCATCGACAAGGCGATCGTGAAGGCCGTTCCCGGCATTGATGCCGCGATCAAGTGGAAGCAGTACATGTACTCCTTCGACTCGAAATGGATGGCGCCGCTCTGCATGATCGACACCACGAAGAAGGGCATCGCTCTTCGTTTTCTGGCCGGGTCGGAAATGGCCGATCCGCTCGGTGTGCTGCGGTTCGGTGCGTCGGACATGGGGACGTGGGATATCCCGCTCGATTCGAAGGTCAAGGCGTCCGACATCACGAGTTATGTGAAAGCGGCCCTGGCCAGCAGCAAGTCCAATTCGTAAACAGCTCGCGCTACAAGGAGAAATTGCAATGGGAATATGTGACGGACGAGTAGTCATCATCACCGGTGCCGGTCGCGGTTTGGGTCGCGAGCACGCGCTGGCGTTTGCCGCCGAGGGTGCCAAGGTCGTCGTGAACGACGTCGGTGCATCGCTCACCGGCGAAGGCGAAGACGTGAGCCCGGCGCAGGAAGTCGTCAACACGATCATCGCCGCCGGTGGCGAAGCGATCACCAACGGTGACGACATCAGCGATTGGGACGGTGCCGGCAATCTCGTGCGCGCCGCTATCGACACCTTCGGTGGTCTCGACACGGTTGTGACCAATGCCGGCATCGTGCGCGATCGCATGTTCGTCAACATGACTGTCGACGACTGGGACGCCGTCATGCGCGTGCACCTCCGCGGCACCTTCTGCCCCGTGAAGCACGCCGTCGAGTACTGGCGTGCCGAAGCCAAGGCGGGCAACCAGCGCGAGGCGCGGATCGTCACGACGTCGTCGGGCGCCGGACTCATGGGCAGCCTCGCCCAGACGAACTACGCGGCAGCGAAGGCCGGCATCGCCACGATGACGATCAACATCGCCGCCGAACTCGGCCGCATCGGCGTGATGGCCAACTCGATCGCACCGTCGGCGCGCAGCCGCATGACTGAAGATGCGTTCCCCGAGATGATGGCCAAGCCCGAGTCGGGTTTCGATGCCATGGATCCGGCCAACATCAGCCCGCTCGTCGTGTGGCTGGGCAGCGGCAACTGTGATGTCTCCGGTCGGGTGTTCGAATGTGCCGGTGGCGAGATCAGCGTCGCCGACGGTTGGCAGCATGGCGTGCCGTTCGACAAGGGCGCCAAGTGGGAACCGGCCGAGATCGGTGCGGTTGTCGCCGATCTCATCGCTGCCGCCCCCAAGCCCGCCACGGTCTACGGAGTCCAGTAGTCGATCGTGATCGAGGATGCGGCGGCCGATGACGCAGTTGACGACGTGACCGCGACCGATGGCCGCGTCATCGGCCGTCGCGCCATCCAGACCCGTCGTCGCATCCTCGACACGACCGCCGCGCTTCTCAAGGAGCACGGTGCGTTGGACCTGAAGGTGACCGATGTTGCCCGAGAGGTCGGCGCCTCGCCGGCCACCTTCTACCAGTACTTCGCCGATGTCGAGGACGCGATCCTCGCCCTCGCCACCGACCTCGTCGTCGA
>CAEZUP010000061.1_pt1 | contig 12936 bp, 10 predicted proteins | sample 7264511 | NCBI WGS metagenome assembly CAEZUP01 (sample SAMEA6813833, study PRJEB35770) | uncultured Microthrixaceae bacterium | biome: Freshwater; feature: Freshwater reservoir; material: water | place: Czech Republic | collected 2016-04-20 | depth 0.5m m
TCAACAAGGTCGGTCTCGAGAGGGCTCCGATGCCGCCGGCGATGATCGAACACATCGCATCGGTGTTCGAGTCCGCATCACCTGAGCAGATTTCCGGTTTGCTCTCCGAGGAAATCGCGTATTACCGGTCGGTCCGCTCTCTTTAGCTTCGAACTAGCTAGTTCGATGGCGCCGCTGCGTATTTGCCTAGGAAGCTTCCGCAGATGACTTGGGTGCCCTGAAGTGTTTCAAATGTCAACTGCATCATGCCCCCGGGATAGTCGAAGAGCGGGGTGCCAGCGGTGGCTGCTCGGGGGCTGCCATCGATTGCCACGCTGGATGCTGCCACCGTCTGGAAAAGGATCAGATAGTCACCTCGCCTGTTGATTGACTCCGTTTTCGACGTGATGAAGTTTCGATCGTCGGGAAGCTCGGCCGGGAGCCACCAATCGATGGGGAAGGGGTTGTGCTTACCCAAAAGGATTGGGATGGCGGCATTGTCAGGCAATATGGCCAGGTATTTCGCCGGGAATCGGTCGGTGCATTCTCGTATCTGGCGGATGTATTCGACAGTCGAATCGCTTGAGCGGATACCTCTGAATGCGGACGATACCCAACCCAGTCCACTCGTTGCAGTGGAGGCGGCGAGGTCTCGGTAAACGGTCTCGGTACGGATTGTGGTTGTGGTCAGCAGAAGAGCGATACCGAATAGCAGCGCCGTTAGTCCAAATGCCGAGCGCCAAACTCGACGTATGGAGAGCGGTTGAAGGAATGGTGTCGCCTGAACGAAGCGAGAGCATTGAACAATGCAGACAGCAAATAGTCCTCCCGAAACCAGATCGGGGAACGGCAGACCCCAGGAAAGCGAGGCCATCCAGGCCATTGCGCAGACAGAAAAGGCGGGAAGATCAAGCTCGCGTTTCTGAACGGACCGAATACACGTCACTGAAATGGCCAGCCACCAGAGTTGCTGTGACCAGATTTCGCCGATCCTCATGCGGCCGGACACGACTAGCGACAAGGCGAACGAGAATCCGACCACGCCGACCAAGAAGAGAAAGATCAGGGTTGATAACTCAAGCGTTCCGGCATGCTTCCCGGAACGCAGCAGGTGCATTGCAGCGAGCAGGAGGATCAGGGCTGCCGAGCTACCGAGGATCACCCTGACAGCGGGGGATGACAGCGACCAACCCGTGATCAGGAACGGATCGACGCTATTCGCCCCGATTAGTTGGTCAATAAACTCAAATTGCCTGAATCCTTCAGAAACCCAGGCGATGTAGAGCAGAACGGGAATTGTGCTCACAGCGGCGAACAATCCAACTCGCCGAGCCTTTTCGACCGAAGGCCGTCGATCTTCTGGCACGGATTGAACTATCAACCAACAAATCATCAGGAAAGGAACAGGAGCGAATGACTGTTTGATGATGGGTGCAAATCCAGCAGCGAAGGCCGCGAATAACAAGCATTTCCTTGAGTCGTTTCGAATGGCCGCCGCCAAAAAATTCAGGGCAAGCACAGTCACGAAAAGGCCGTCAATCGTGTGCCAGGCCATCAACGGGAAGAGCCCTAGGTTGCAGGCAAAGGTTGCGACCGCAAGAGACGCCTCCTTCAATCCCCAATCCTGAATTGGCCTCCCGATGAGAAGACGGACAGTAAGAATGGCAGTCATCAGGATTTCGAGCAGGACTACAAACCGACTCGTCAACAACAGTGGCGAGGGAACCAGCAATTCCCCGAGGTGAAGGATCGCAGAACCCACGGGCCTGGGTGTTGCGAAGTCAAGATGCGGGGTTTCACCAGCGAGCAGGCGCGATGACTGGGCGAGAATCAATCCATCATCAGTCGGATTGAATCCGATACGTAGAAAACGCGACCCCGACCAAACGGCCAGAAGAAGCAAACCGGAAACAAGGATCAGCAGGTGCCGGCGCCGTCTCCCGGGGTCTATCGAAGCTGTTTCCAGTTCTTCGACATTGTCAGAACTCAAACCACCTTTGGGCTTGATCAAAGAATTCAGATTTGCCGCCGCCACTTGTCCGCCCGTCCAGTTGAATCACCCGACGTATCCCGCCCAACGACGAACCAATGAAGATGTCTGTCGCCTTGAACACATCAGGCATTGCAATATCCGCTTCCTTGACGCTACCGGACTCAAGGAGGATCTCCCTCATGATCCCAGGCAGGCACCCGCTGGCGAGTGAAGGTGTGAGAACGCGGCCGCCGAGCACGAGGAAGACGTTCGCGGCGATTGCCTCGCTGAGGCGGCCGGTCGAATCGGCGAGCAGTGCCTCGTCGGCCCCCATCTGGCGAACGCGACGGAGCATCTCCACCCCTTCGCCCCAACTGGTCGATTTGATGCCGGCGAGAGGTGAACGTTCGTTGCGAATCCACGGAACCGTCACGACACGAACCGTTGGAGCGAAATGGGGGAGTGCGTCGATGGCGATGGTGACGGTCGGACCAGTGGTTCCTCGCACCGGCCCCAGTGGACCCGCGCCGCTTGCGACGGTCAGGCGCAGACGTCCGCTGTCCGATCCGTAGCGGGCGATCAGGTCATCGATGGCCGTGCTCAGGTCGGCGTCGCTGGGATCGATGGCGAGATCAAGGCGATCGGCCGTTTGTCGAAGGCGGAGGAGATGGCGCTCGAGGAACCGGGGCCTTCCGTCGGTCACGCGGATGGACTCGAAGAACCCGTCGCCGAGCGTGAATCCGTGATCGAGGGCGTTCACCGAGGCTTTCGTCGCATCGAAGATCTCTCCGTCGATCCAGACAGGAGTTGAACCGTTCATCGGAGATATGCCCCCGAGGCGACGTCGAGAAGCCGCTGAGCTTTCAGTTCGGTCTCCGCCCATTCGTCGTCTGCGGTCGAATCCCACGTGATCGCGCCACCGGTTCCGAAGCAGAGCCGATCCCCGTCGACGAAGAAGGTCCGGATCGCGACGTTCATCTCGCCGATTCGTCGATCGGCATCGACCCAGCCGATCGACCCGCAGTAGATCCCGCGCTTCGTCGGTTCGAGTTCCGCGATCTTCTGCATGGCGGCGATCTTGGGCGCCCCGGTGATCGATCCCGCCGGGAAGGCGGCGCCGAAGAGTTCGGCCCAACCCATACCGGGTCGCAGTTCGCCCTGCACGGTGCTCACCAGATGATCGAGACCGGGGTGGTGTTCGGGGGAGAGAAGACCCGGAACCGTGATGGATCCGGGAACGCACACACGTCCGAGATCGTTCCTGACCAGATCGACGATCATCACGTTCTCGGCCCGGTCCTTCTCACTGAACGGTTGACCCGGCATGGTCGTTCCCTTGATCGGCGACGAGCGGACCCGGCTTCCGTCGCGGGAGAGGAACAGCTCGGGTGACGCGGACGCAAGCCGAACTCCGTGTTCGGGAAGGTCGATCACCGCAGCGAAAGGCGCGGGGTTCCCGGCGGCCAGAGCACCACCGAGAGCGAGCATCGAAGCACCCGGTGGAAGTGGGGCGCTCAGGAGTCTGGTGAGGTTGACCTGATAAACGTCGCCCGCCGCTATCGCCTCCCGGATGGTGTCGACGGCCCGGCCGAATTCGACACGGTCGAGCGAGGAGGTCCACGAGTCCCGGGAGGGCCCCTGCCAGGGCGTGCCTGTCACGGGAAGCGAACCGGTGGGACGCTGGCGGGCGAAGCGCGCACAGAACGGCTCGTCGTCGAACGGTACGACAACCGCCCACCATCCCGTGCTGTCGAGGGCGGAGAGATCGCGGGTGACGTCGACGAGGTCGCTGGCGACGACGCCGCCGACGACGGCGACGGCGGCGACGGAGCTGTCGAGGGTTGCGGAGGTCGCTCTGATCACGATGGGAAGAGACTAGAGCCGACCGATTCCTGAACCCTCCCTGCAGGGTGGAGGGTGCCCGCGGCAGCGCCGGGGTCGGGTAGTAGCGTCACCCCCGTGCCCAGCAACCATCGGACATGGCCCCAGCGCCTGCTGCTGACTTTCAACATCTCGCTGGCGGCCTGTTGCCTCGTCGCGGCGGGCGGGCTCGGCTGGGCCTATTCGCAGGCGAGCGCACTTCCCCGTATCGACGTGGGGGCTTCGCTCTCGCCGCCGCCGCCACCCGGAGATCCGCAGAACATCCTCCTCGTCGGTATCGACGACGGCATGACCCTCGGCGCCGGCGATCCTGTCCTGCGGGGCCGGTCGGCGACGCTCAACACCGACACGATCATGATTCTCCGCGTCGATCCGAAGACCCAGCAGGCGGCCCTTCTCTCACTTCCCCGGGATCTCTACGTCGACCTTGCCGGAGGCGGCAAGGGCCGCATCAACACCGCCCTCGCCATCGGCGGTCCGGAACGCCTGATCGAAACGATCAAACAGGATTTCGACATCCCGATCAACCACTACGCAATGGTCAACTTCCAGGGCTTCGAGTCGCTGGTTGCCGCGATCGACGGCGTTCCCGTGTACTTCCCGTTCGGCTCGCGCGATCAGGCGACCGGCCTGTTCCAGTACGACCCGGGTTGCGTGACACTTTCGGGTGATCAGGCACTGGCGTATGCCCGTTCGAGACATTTCGAGATCTACAGGCCGGAGACGAAATCCTGGCAGCAGGATCCGACCAGTGACTTCGGACGCATCACCCGGCAGCAACAGTTCATCAAGGCGGCACTGCGCAAGGCGGTTTCCAAAGGAATCCGCAATCCGTTCGTCCTGAAGGATCTGCTCGGAGTGGCCCAGAAGAACGTCACTCTCGACACGGAGTTCTCGATCCAGGACCTTGTCGATCTCGGTACGCAGTTCCGGAATTTCGATCCCGAATCGCTGGCGACTTACACGCCGGTGGCATCAGGAACCATGGTCGGTGCGATGAGTGTCCTCATCCTCGACGCCCCTGCGTCGCAACCGATTTTCGACGTGTTCCGCGGAACCGCGTCGATCCCGTCCGGATCGGCGGCACCCGAGTCGACGACGACAACGGGAGCCAACGGCACCCCGTCCACGTCGATGGCGACCACGACGACACGCCCGGCGACCACAACCACGTTGAGCGACTTCATCCCGACGGCGCCCGCAGGCACGACCTGCGGCTGACGATCGGACTCCTAGACGGGGCGGGCTTCAGCCTCTCCGCGGTTTCCGAGGTACCAGGCGAGTGTCTTGGCGAGACCTTCGTCGAATGACGTCTCTGCAACGAACCCGAAGCGCTCGCGGGCGCGCGAACCGTCGACGCCGCGGCGGGGTTGGCCATCGGGCTTCGAGGTGTCCCACCGGACTTCGCCTTCGAAGCCGACGAGTTCGACGATGATTCCGACGAGGTCGCGGATGGGCAACTCTCGATCGGCGCCGAGATTGACCGGGTCGCCCTCGTCGTAGAACTCGGCGGCGCGCACGATGCCGGCAGCGGCGTCGTCGACGAAGAGAAACTCCCGACTGGCCGAGCCTGTTCCCCAGACGTCGAGATGGTCGGCGCCGCTCTCCTTTGCATCGACGGCCTTCTTGATCAACGCCGGGATGACATGGGAGACGGCTGGATGGAACTTGTCGCGAGGGCCGTAAAGATTCGTGGGCATCAGGTAAACGGCGTGTTGGCCATACTGCGCCCGGTTCGCCTGGAGTTGCACGAGTTGGGCAAGTTTCGCGATCCCGTACGGAGCGTTGGTCTCCTCGGGGTAACCCTCCCAGAGGGAATCCTCGCTGAACGGAACCGGTGTGAACTTGGGATACGAGCAGATGGTTCCGACGATCACAGTCTTGGCGGTGTTGCGAAGTCGGGCCTCTTCGAGCACATAGGTGCCCATGAGGAGGTTGGCGAGATACAACTCCGCCGGTCGCTCCATGTTGGCGCCGATGCCGCCGACGCGTGCTGCCAGATGGATCACGAGGTCGGGGCGAGCGTTCTCGAACATGTCGGTGACGGCCCGACGATCGCGGAGATCGAATTCGGCGCTCGTGGGTGCGATGACTTCGACCGCACCTTGAAGGGAGAGACGGTCGAGGACCGCCTGTCCGAGGAACCCGTGCCCACCGGTGACGAGGACTCGAAGACCGCTCCAGAATTGGGGATCAGGCGTGAAACTCATCTCCTCACCCTACCGATGGACCGGAGGTGTCAGGTGTTTCCGGGTCATCGTGGGAGACTTGCCAACTCATGGAGCAACGTTGTCGGGTCGCCGTGACTCTCGAGCAGTGTTGGCACGAAGTGCCGGGTGGGACTGCGCGGGCCGCACTCGAGTCGGTCGACGCGCTCCTCCGGAATCCCGATGACGATCGACCTATCGAGATGATCGGTGTCAGTGCCCGCCACGGGTCCCCACCGGATGTGGCGTGGATGCCATCGATACCCGTCGAGCAACTGCCGCTGCCCCGTCTTGCCCTCTACGAATCGTGGCATCGCTTTCGTCGCCCGCGGGTCGAACGCGCAACCGGTCCGGTCGATGTGATCCATGCCACGGGAATGGCAGTCCCTCCGGCGTCGGCGCCGCTGGTCGTCACGGTTCACGATCTCGCCTTCACGAAGGATGCATCCCAGTTCACGAGGCGTGGGGTGCGCTTCTTCACACGGGCGATCGAGTTGGCGAAACGTGATGCCACTCTCATCATCTGCCCCTCCAAAGCGACACTTGCGGAATGCATCGAATACGGATTCGATTCGTCGAAGTTGCGCTTGGTTCCGTGGGGAATCGAAGCGACTCCGGTGACACCGGCCGAGGTGGCCGTCGTGCGGGCGAAGTTCGGTATCACGGGTCGCTACGTGTTGTGGGCGGGAACCATCGAACCGCGCAAGAACCTTCCGGTGCTTCTCGACGCGTTCGATCGCCTCGGCCGCGGGGATGTCACCCTCGTCCTGGCCGGTCCGCAGGGCTGGAACGAGGACGTTCAGAAGCAACTCGATCGACTGGGTTCGAGGGTTCTGCAGGCGGGCTTTGTCGACAGGCGCGACCTTGCTCCGCTCTACGCTGGGGCGGATGTGTTCTGTTTCCCCAGTCGTCAGGAAGGATTCGGCCTTCCCGTGCTCGAAGCGATGGCTCAGGGAACTGCCGTGATCACCTCGAGTGGCACGGCCACAGAGGAAGTGATCGGCGATTGCGGCGTTCTCGTCGACCACCGGGACGCTGTTTCGGTGCGAGATGCGCTCGCGTCATTGCTCGAGAACGAATCCGAACGTATGCGGCTCGGCGATGCCGGTCGCGAGCGAGCGCGGGATGACTTCTCCTGGAGTTCCACGGCGGCAGCCCTCCGCAGCGTGTACCTCGAGGCGGCCGGATGATGTCCGAATCGGGATCGAAGGACGAGAGCGAAGTGCGGGACAGTTCCAACGAGGATCCTGCAGCCGGGCCGGTTCGACTTGGCGTCAACCTGCTCTGGCTGGTCCCGGGCGAAGTGGGCGGAAGCGAGGAGTACACCGTCGGCCTGTTGCGGGCTCTCGCAGAACAGGGCGATCCCCGGATCGATGTGACGCTCTACGTGAACCGCCGGTTCCGTCACGCATACCCGGATCTGCTCCGGGCCTTCAACTCCCGTGTCGCCCCGGTTTCCGGCTCGTCGCGGATCCTGCGCGTTCTCGTCGAGGCCTCCTGGCTCGCTCACAGATCACGTCGCGACGACATAGCGTTCATTCATCACACCGGCGGAACGATGCCGGCGGTTCGTCCTGTTCCCGGAATCGTGACGCTTCACGATCTTCAACCGATGACCCATCCCGAACGCTTCGGCTTCATCAAGCGCACCTACATCCGCTGGATAGCGCCGCGCTCGCTTCGTTCGGCTGTGGCCGTCGTCTGCCTGACCGGTTTCACAGCACAGGACGCGATCCAACGGGCCGGTGTGCGCCGCGACCGCGTCCACATAGTTCCCTGCGGTGTCGAGACCGAGGTGGAGGCCCCGGATCCGGTTGTCCAGAATTCGATCCTCGAACGATACGGAATCCTCGAACGCCGATACGTGCTCTACCCGGCGATCACCTACGCGCACAAGAACCACGAAATGCTCGTCGCATCGTTCGCTCGGGTGTGTGGGGAACGTCCCGACACGATGCTCGTCCTGACCGGGGGAACCGGTCCGAACGAGGAAGTCGTTCAGGCCGCGATCGATGCCTATGGCCTGCGCGGGCGGGTTGTGCGTCCGGGGCGGGTCCCCGAATCCGAACTGGGCGTCCTCTATCGCAATGCGCACATGTTGGCGTTCCCGTCGCTGTACGAGGGTTTCGGCCTGCCTGCTCTCGAGGCGATGAGCCGGGGCTGCCCGGTCATAGCGAGTCGTGTCGGCGGACTCCCGGAAGTCACCGGCAATGCCGCCGTGTTGCTAGATCCGTTCGACACCGCCGGATGGGTCACGGCGATGGCCGACCTGTTCGATCATCCGAGCCGACGGATCGAACTCTCTCGTCGGGGTCGGCTTCGCGCCGCAGAATTCCGCTGGCCGGACTCGGCCCGTTCGCTGGCGTCGTTGTACACCTCCACCGGGCGCAAGCTCGTGGATTCATCGAGGGAATCGTCGTGAAGCTTGTCGTCCTCTGTCCCCATTTCGATCCGGATCTCGCTCCCACTGGTGTCGTCATGTCCCGGATCGCCCACGAACTGATCGAACGCGGTCACCAGTTGCACGTGGTTACAGCCCTGCCCTGGTATCAGAACCACGCCATCGAACCGGGTTGGGGTGGCCAACTCGTCCGGGGCGAGAAGACCGAATGGGGCCGCATCAGTCGGGTTCATCCGTTCCCCACCGACAAGCGGAACATCCCGGCGCGGGCAATGGCTTTCGGTGGTTTCACCGCCTTGGCGACCATGGTGGCTGCGGCATCCTCGCTCCGCCCGGATGCCGTGCTTGCGATGTCACCTCCCCTGACGCTCGGCCCGGCAGGTTGGGCAGTGGCAAAGCTTCGTCGCGCACCGCTGGTGTTCAACATCCAGGATGTCTTTCCGGATGTGGCGATCGAACTCGGCCTCCTCCAGGGTGGGAAGGCGATCGCTGCCGCCCGGTGGCTCGAACGCACGAGTTACCGCCTTTCGGATGCCGTCACGGTCCTGTCCGATGACCTCGCAGACAACGTCAGGACCAAGATCTCGTCGGGCCTCGATACGGTGAAAGCCGAGTCGCAGGCAGCAAAGGTCCGGGTCATTCCGAATTTCGTCGACACCGAGCACATCCAACCTCGCGAAGCCGAGAATTCGTACAGGGCCGAGTACGGATTGTCGGGCAAGAAGGTCGTCATGTACGCCGGGAACGTCGGACTCTCACAGTCGCTCGATCTTGTCCTTCTTGCCGCCCGCTCGTTTCTCGCGTCGCGGCCGGATGTCGTCTTTGTCATCAACGGTGGGGGAGCCGCCCGCCCTGATCTCGAACTGGCCGCGGCAGATCTTCCGAACGTGCGCTTCGTCGACATGCAACCGATCGAGCGCCTGCCGGAAGTACTTGCCGCCGCCGATCTTCACGTGGTCCCCTTGCGGGCAGGACTGGCCTGGTCGAGTGTCCCGTCGAAGCTGTACTCGATCCTCGCCGCCGGTCGACCGATCGTCGCCAGCGTGGACGAGGGGACAGAGGTGGCCCGAACAGTCGAGCAGGCCGATGCCGGTCTGGCGGTTCCCCCGGATGATCCGGCCGCTTTCACCGCTGCGATCGGAACGTTGCTCGACAGCGATGATGCTCGGGTCCGAATGGGCCGCTCGGGGCGGGAATTCGTGGAGCGCTGGGCCTCGCCCGCTGCCGTGGGTGCAGCGTACGAAGACTTGTTCCGTGAACTCGTGGAGAAGCGCAGAGGCGGGAAGTCCAAGTGAAGCGACCGGTTGTCGTCTTTCATGTCGGAATGGCCAAGGCGGGATCGAGCGCCATTCAGCACCTACTTGCTGCGAACCTCGATGCCCTTACCGAGATCGGGGTTCATATTCCCCACGCCGAGACCCTCGAGCAGTCGGGAAGAGCGACTGGGGGAAATGCCGAGCACCTCTGGGAGGTGATCACCAGATGCGATTCCCAATCGGAAACCGCCGATGCGATCAAGAAATGGCTGGCAGAGTCGGTCGCTCCCGAAGGAAAGACTCTTCTTTCCAGTGAATTCCTGGGCGCTCTCTCCGAAGAGCAGGTCGCGATTCTGGCGCAGGTGACGGACGAATTCGCCGACGCCAGAATCGTCCTGGTGCTCAGAGATATCTACGACCACGCGTTCTCCGTCTGGACGCACAAGTCGAAGGAGGGATGGGAAACCGAGTCCTTCAACGAATTCTGCAACTCGAACTACATCCACCCGCCGGCGGGAAGAGTCGGCACGCCATTCGAGCCGCTATTGAAATACAGCAGACATTTCGATGACGTGCGCGTCGGCCATCACTCGAACGAACCGGGGGCACTCGCCACGATGTTCCTTGAACTGGCCGGGATCGAGATTCCGGCCGGCAAGATCATCGATCAGGACAAGGTCGTGAATCCGAGCATGTCCTTGGAAGAGATCGAACTGGTGAGGGTGCTGAACGAGGTTGATCCGACCGGCAAGGCGGCGCAGCGATTGGGAGACGGTTTTCTGCGTCAGAGTCGATCGGGGAGTCCGATTCCGGACGATCCCGAGGCACTTCTCGCTCTCGAGAACGAACTCGGGGAGTCCGTGCGCGAGATAAACGAGCGGTTCTTCGGCGGACAGTCCGTTCTGCGGTTCCGATCGGAAACTTTGGAGGGCTCGGCGCAGAGTCCGTCGCCGGTAGCGATGAAGGCAGTCGAAGTGCTGGGGGAGGAGATCGGCCTGCTGTGGGGCTACATCCTTGGATCGCTCGAGTCTCGACTTTCGGAATGGGAGCGGAGCCCCGCCCGGTTCGCTCCCGAGATCCCGGAGGAATTCGATCCGATCGAGTACCTCAGGATCAATCCCGATGTCCTGCTCGCAGGAGCCGATCCCTATCGGCACTTCGCCACGTCCGGCAGGGCGAAGGGGAGGCTCTGGCGGGTCTCGGACAGGAAACCGTTCTGAGCGTTTCACTGAAATCCGGCCCGGCGGATGTGCCTACATGGAGCGATGCCCACCGGTTTGCCAGCTAACCTCGTCGGACTATGGGCAAAGCATCTTCGGCCAAAAAAGTTGCACGAGCCGCTCGAGCCGGCGGAGCAACCACGAACAAAACCAAGCGGCGTCTTGCCTTTCCGGTCGGAATCGCCGCGATCGTGATCGTCGGATCGGCGATCATCTTTTTCGCGCGCGACTCTTCGACGAGCACACCCACCGTGCCTCTCGACATCACCTCCTCCAGCATCGTGTCCCCCGATGGGGCATCAACGGAAACGTTGCCGATCGACACGTTGCCGGTCGAGACGTTGCCGCCCGACGCGACGCCGACGAGCAGCCCGTGAGGGCAGTGGTGTTGGTCGGCGGTTTCGGTACCCGACTCCAGCCACTCACCCTTTCGACTCCCAAGCAGATGCTGCCGATCATCGATCGACCGATGATCGAGCGGGTTCTGGGATCGCTGAACGCCCACGGCGTCACCGACGCGGTGCTCGCCCTCGGTTACCGCCCCGACGCGTTCCTTGACGCCTACCCGGATGGTCACTGTGCGGGTGTCGAGCTGCACTATGCCGTCGAATCCGAGCCGCTCGACACGGCCGGAGCTGTCCGGTTCGCGGCACTCTCGGGCGGAATCGACGACACCTTCATCGTCGTGAACGGCGATGTGCTCACCGACCTCGATCTGACCGAACTCTGGAATTTCCACAAGGGCCATGACGCGGAGGGCACGATCGCTCTGACTCCTGTCGACGATCCTTCGCGCTACGGGGTTGTGCCGACCGCCGACGATGGTCGCGTCCTCGAATTCGTCGAGAAGCCGGCGCCGGGGACCGCACCGACCAACTGGATCAATGCGGGCACCTACATCCTCGAAGCGTCGGTACTCGACCGGATTGCAGACGGGCGAAGGGTGTCGATCGAACGCGAGACATTCCCGGCGATGGTCGCCGAACGTTCGCTCTACGCGCTTCACAGCGATGCGTATTGGATCGATGCCGGAACTCCGGTGACCTACCTCGACTCACAACTCGATCTCATCGACGGGGTACGCGGAAGTGCGGAGAGGGCTGTCCACGAGACGGCGACAATCCTGCAGGGCGCCGTGATCGACCATTCGGTCGTCATGGCCGGGGTCGTCGTGGAATCCGGCGCGGTCATCCGGAACTCTGTTCTTCTCCCTGGTTCGCGGATCGGCGCCGACGCGCATGTTCTCCACTCGGTCATCGGTGCCGGAGCCGAGGTTGGCGCTGGATCCGAGGTGCTCGATTACACGGTCGTCGGAAACTCCCGAGACGTCCCCGCCGGTGTCCGCCTCGAAGGCGCACGCGTCCCCGAAGGATCCTGATATGCACACTCTCGTCACCGGCGGAGCCGGATTCATCGGCTCGACTCTTGTCGACCGACTTCTGGCCGAAGGCCACAGCGTGGCCGTTGTCGACAACATGTGGAGCGGAAAGGCTGCGAATCTCGAAGGTGCGCGCCGCGATTTCGGGGACCGCCTCGCGGTGCATCACATCGACGTCCGCGATCCCGGCCTCTTCGAGATCTTTGCCGAGCATCCTCCGGAAGTGGTGTTCCACCTTGCCGCGCAGGCCGATGTTCGGGTGTCGGTCGCACGACCGCTCTTCGATGCCGACGTGAACGTGATGGGTGCGTTGAACGTGATCGAATCGGCGCGCAAATGTGGATCCCGCAAGGTCGTCGTGGCCTCCAGCGGCGGAACCATCTATGGCGAACCCGCCCCGGAAGCACTTCCCGTCGACGAGACGCATCCGCAGCGACCCGTCTCTCCCTACGGGGTGGCCAAGAAGGTCGTCGACGATTATCTCTACGCCTTCCGGGCATTGCACGGCACCGATTTCGCGGCATTGGCTCTGGCCAACGTCTACGGCCCCCGTCAGGACCCGCATGGCGAGGCCGGCGTTGTGGCGATTTTCGCCGGTCGACTTCTTGCCGGTGAACCATGCACGATCTTCGGTGACGGAAA
>CAEZUP010000062.1_pt1 | contig 12528 bp, 8 predicted proteins | sample 7264511 | NCBI WGS metagenome assembly CAEZUP01 (sample SAMEA6813833, study PRJEB35770) | uncultured Microthrixaceae bacterium | biome: Freshwater; feature: Freshwater reservoir; material: water | place: Czech Republic | collected 2016-04-20 | depth 0.5m m
ATCCCGAGATCCACGACATCGAGATCGCCGCTCCCATCGTCATCGCCGGACTCCCCCGGACCGGCACCACCCATCTCCACAACCTGATCTCGGCCGATCCGGCCCTGCGATCGCTCCCGTACTGGGAGAGCCAGCAACCGGTGCCGCTGCAATCCGAAGCGTCGCTGGCCAAGACGCCCGAGGACCCGCGCCTGGCCCGGACCGAAGGAGGGCTTCAGGTCATGAACATGATCATGCCCGACTTCAATCGGATGCACGAGATGACGACCTGGCACGTACACGAGGAGATCCAGATCCTGGCCATCGACTTCTCCACGATGATGTTCGAGACGATGGCCCCGATGCCGACATGGCGGGATTATTACAAGTCACACGATCAGACCCCGCACTACGAGTACATGAAGACGGTGCTCAAGGCGTGTCAGTTCCTCCGTGGCGGCGACCGCTGGATCCTCAAGTCACCGCAGCATCTCGAGCAGTTCGGGCCTCTCGCCCGGACGTTCCCGGACGCGACATTCCTCGTGACGCACCGCGATCCGGTTTCGGTGATGGTCTCGATGGGCACCATGGTTTCGTATTCGGCCCGCATCTCCCTCTCGCCCGTCGATCCCGTCGCGATCTCCAACTACTGGGCCGATCGTCTCGACGACATGCTGAATGCGGCGATGCGGGACCGCGAACTGCTTCCCGCGTCCCGTTCGATGGACATCAGGTTCGACCAGTTCATGGCCGACGATCTCGGAACGATCCGCAGCATCTACGAACTTGCCGGTCAGCCGATGGACGCTGCCGCCGAGGCCGCTCTTGCGAACTACGGAGCCACCCACGAGCGGGAACGATTCGGCAAGGTCATCTACGACGTCGACCAGATCGGGATCGATGTCGCCGCCCGCCGCGAACAGATGCGTTCCTACAGCGAGCGCTTCGGCATCCCAGACGAACCCTGGTGAGCTCAGTCCATCAGCATCGAGCGACACTGGTCGACATCGCGACCCATCTGCTCGATGAGCGCGTCGACCCCGTCGAACTTCAACTCGTCGCGCAAGCGGGCGACGAACTGCACTGAGGCGACCTGACCGTAGAGGTCGCCGTCGAAGTCGATCAGATGGGCCTCGAGCAGCGATGTATCGGCGAACTCGTAGAAGGTCGGACGCCGCCCGAGCGAAATTGCCGTCGGATGCCGGACCCCGTCGGGGGTGAAATACCAACCGGCGTAGATCCCGTCGGCGGGCAGGCAGATCGATTCCGGAACAGCAACGTTGGCGGTGCGGAATCCGAGGTCTCTCGCCCGAGCATCACCATGGCCCACCGTGCCGCGTACTTCGTGCGGACGTCCGAGCATCTCGTTGGCGCCGACAAGATCACCGGCGGCGAGCGCCCTGCGGATCCGTGTCGAAGAAACCGGTTCGTCGCTGGCGCGACCATCGGGACCGACCAGTACATGGCCCACGACGTCGAATCCCAACTCGGCCCCGAGGGTCTGCAACAATCCGACGTTGCCGGCCCGGTTGTGCCCGAAATGGAAGTCGTCGCCGACAGCCACGATCTTTGCCCCGAGTCGCTCACCGAGAATCTCGGTCACGAACTCCGGTGCCGTTTCCTTCGATCGTTCCTCGTCGAAGGTGACGACGAACGTGTAGTCCACGCCGCACTCGGCGAGGAGTTCGAGTTTCTGATCGAGATCCGTGAGCAGCAACGGTGCCGACTCGGGTCGAACCACCGAAGCGGGATGGCGATCGAACGTCACCACCGCCGTCTGAAGTCCGCGTTCGTCGGCGAGTCCCGTCAGGGTCTTGATCACCTCGCGGTGTCCCCGATGGACGCCGTCGAAGGCACCGATCGTGACCGCCGTACCTTCCGGCGGGCGAGGATGGGAATCGTTGTCGCGCAGGACCTTCATGGCGATGATGACGCTACTTCTCGTCCGGGGAGTCGGGCGCTGTCGAGGAGGCGCCGCCACCCTCGACGGGAGCGATGACGACCTCGGGCTTCGCCGTGGTCCCGCGGTGGGGTCCGTAGACGGCGATCAGATTGCCCGCCGTATCGTGAACCGCCCAAGGGCCATCGCCGACGAACCGTTCGTCGCGTTCCAGCACCTTGCCGTGCCCGACGTCGATGCGTTCGGCTTCGGTCGCGTCGATGACGACATAATCGCGCAACGCATCCGCGGGGGTCAGAAGAATCTCGGGCGTCACCGATTCGAGGGGGTGTGCTTCGGTGAGGCTGAAGCTGCCGATTGCGGTGCGGCGCAGGTCGCGCAGATGTGCCCCGCCGCCCAACGCAGTGCCGAGATCGGCGGCCAGGGTGCGGACGTAGGTACCCGAAGAGCATTCGACCTCGGCGCGGATGATCAACGGATCATCCGTCGGCGTGACCGTGAATCGGTGGACCGTCACCGGACGGGGCTTGCGCTCGACCTCGATGCCCTCGCGTGCCAGTTCGTGCAGGCGGCGCCCGTCGATCTTGATGGCCGAGACCATCGGCGGAATCTGGAAGATGTCGCCGGTGAGCGCTGCCGCTTCCCGTTCGACGGCCTCGAAGGTGACCCCGCTCATGTCGTGCGTCGCCGTGACATCACCCGCGGCATCGAGCGTCGACGTCTGCACACCGAGAACGATGTCGCAGGTGTAGGTCTTCGGAAGCGCGGTCAGGAAGCGCAACAGGCGGGTGACGCGTCCGACTCCGAGGAGAAGGATTCCCGTGGCGTCCGGATCGAGGGTGCCCGAGTGCCCGACCTTTCGGGTGCCGAGCAATCCGCGCGACTTGGCCACGACGTCATGCGAGGTCCAGCCCGCGTCCTTGTCGACAACGACGAGTCCGTCGGGACCGTCGTTGTTCCTGCGCTTGCTCACGACTCGGTCGGCTCCGGGCCCGGCTCGGGAAGTTCGGCCAGCAGGGACTCGATGCGCGCTCCACTGCGCACACCGTGATCCGGAGCGAACGAGAGACCGGGGGTGTGCTTCATGCGTGCTTGGCGGGCGATCGCTCCCTGCAACTTCCAGCGCATCTCCCCCAGAGCCTCGAGGATCTCCGCGTCGCCCTCTTCGCCCTGAAGCGAATCGTAGAAAACCTGGGCGTGACGAAGATCGCCATCGACCACGACCGATGTGACCGTCAGCAACTGCAGACGGTCGTCATCGAGATGGTCGATCTCCTCGGCGATGATCTCGCGCAGGAGTTCGTTGAGACGGGCGGTACGTGGATACTGACGGGCTGACCCGTTGTTGCTTCGTCGACTCATCGTTCAACCTCCTGCGTTTTTCACCCTCGACCCGAACGGGATGTCCATGGTGAAGTCAATCACCGCGAACCCGATTACGTGCGGGGGATTTCGCGATCTTCGAAGGTTTCGATGATGTCGCCGGGCTTGAGATCCTGGAAATCGGTGAGACCGATACCGCATTCGAAGCCGGTGGCAACCTCGCGCACGTCGTCCTTGAAGCGACGCAGTGACGCGATCGAGCCCTTCCAGATGATCGTTCCTTCCCGGAGGAAGCGCACCTTCGAGCCGCGGGTGATCTGACCGTTGGTGACGTAGCAACCGGCAATGGCGCCGATGCGGGGCACACGGAAGATCTCTCGGACTTCGGCTTCACCGGTGACGATTTCTTCGAACACGGGCTTGAGGAGACCGCGCATGGCGTTCTCGACGTCTTCAAGCACCTGGTAGATGATTTCGTATGCCCGGATCTCGACGCGCTCGGCATCGGCAAGTTCGCGGGCCTGACGGTCCGGTCGCACGTTGAAGCCGATGATGGTGGCGTTCGATGTGGCGGCCAATTGCACGTCGTTCTGGGTGATACCACCGACAGCACGATGCACGAACGCCAGCTTGACCTCCGGTCGTTCCAGCTTCTTGAGACTCTCGGTGAGAGCTTCGAGCGAACCGGTGACGTCGGCCTTGACGATGAGATTGAGGGTGGCGGTCTCGCCGGCCTGAATCTGTTCGAAGATGTCTTCGAGCTTGGCGCCGCCACTCATGGCGTGAGCCTCGCGACCGATGGATGCGACCCGCAACCAGTGCTCTCGGGTCGCAGCGACCTTCGAGGCGGTCTTCTCGTCGGGAGCGACCACGAAGCGGTCACCGGCGATGGCGACCTCGGAAAGGCCGAGGACCTGCACCGGCATCGACGGTCCGGCTTCTTTGAGCTGGTTTCCCTTGTCGTCGATGATCGCCCGGACACGGCCCCATGCGGCACCGGCGACGAGCGGATCTCCGACACGGAGTGTTCCGTGCTGGACGAGGATCGTGGCGACAGGGCCGCGACCGATGTCGAGGTTCGATTCGAGAACGACACCGCGGGCCCGACCGTCGGGGGTCGCCCGGAGGTCTTCGAGTTCGGCAATGACGAGGACGTTCTCGAGGAGATCGTCGACTCCGAGGTTCTGCAAGGCGGAAACCTCGACCATGACGGTGTCGCCACCCCATGATTCGGGCACGAGTCCGTACTCGGACAACTGCTGCATGACGCGGTTCGGATCGGCGTTGTCGCGGTCGATCTTGTTGATGGCCACGACGATCGGAACGTCGGCTGCCTTCGCGTGGTTGAGTGCTTCGAGCGTCTGAGGCATGACGCCGTCGTCGGCGGCCACCACGAGGATGACGATGTCGGTCGCTTCGGCACCGCGTGCACGCATGGCGGTGAACGCCTCGTGGCCCGGGGTGTCGAGGAATGTCAGGAAACGACCATCGAGTTCGGTCTGATACGCACCGATGTGCTGCGTGATGCCACCGGCTTCGCCGGCGACAACGTTGGCATGACGGATCTGATCGAGAAGCTTGGTCTTGCCGTGATCGACGTGACCCATGACGGTGATGACCGGCGGGCGGTGCGGCCACGACTCGTAGATGTCGTCGTCGACATCGTCGTCGACCAACAGCAGCTTCTGGAGTTCGACTTCCTGCTCTTCACCCGGGTTCACGAGACGGATCTCGGCACCCACTTCAGCAGCGAAGAGTTCGATCATGTCGTCGCTGAGCGATTGGGTCGCGGTGACCATTTCGCCCTGCTGCATGAGGAATCGGACGACGTCGGCCGCCGTACGGTTCAGCTTGGGACCGAGATCCTGCGATGTCGATGCGCGCTCGACAACGATCGTGCCGACGGGAACCGGAGCTTCGCGCGGCGTGTAGCTCGGTGCGTCGATCGGCTGCAGTTCATCGCGGTTGCGACGACGACGACCCTTGCGTCGTTGCGGACGGCGTTGACCACCGGGGCCACCACCTGGTCCGCCGGGACGACCACCGCCGGGACGACCACCGGGGCCACCACCGGGAGCGCCACCACCGGGTGCGCCGCCAGGGCCACCACCGGGACGAGGCGTGCTGAAACCACCGGGACGGGCCGCACCGGCACCGCCGTAGCCGCCACCAGCGGGACGCGGGCCGCCGCCGGGACGCGCTCCGGGGCCACCCGGGCGACCGGAGGGCTCTTCGCGGCGAACACCGGGAGGAGGCGGAATGGGCTTGCCCGAGGACGAAACGGGAGGACGGGCGCCGGGGGGAGGCGGAATCGGCTTGCCGGTCGTGGAGGTCGGGGGCTTCGTGGGCATGGGTGCCCGGGCCGCCGGAGCGGTCGGGGCAGCGGCTTCCGGAGCAGCGGGAGCCGGAGCTGACGGGGCCGGCTCAGCCGGTTCAGCGGGAGCAGCCGGAGCAGGTGTTGCCGCGGCCGGAGCTTCAGGAGCGGGGGCGGGGGCGGGGGCGGGCGGTTCGACACGAGGTGCCGGCGGCCGGGGACCGGCGCTTCCCGACGAGGAGATGACGCGCTTCGGCGCAGTCGGGGCGACAACCGCAGGTGCTTCTTCGACCGGTGCTTCAGCAGCCGGTGCCGGTGTCGGCTCGACAACCGTCTCGGTGACGGCTTCTGCGACCGGAGCGACAGCTGCGCTCTCCGGGACGACCTCGGCCGGAGCTTCAGCTTCGGCGTCGGCGTCGGCAGACTTCTTGGCGGCCGCCTTCTTGGCCGGCGCCTTTTTGGCCGCGGCCTTCTTGGCCGGGGCCTTTTCAGGTTCTTCCGGCTGGACGTCGCGGACCAGTCCTTCGCGCTCGGCCTTGCGGCGGACACGATCGGCTTGGGCTTCGACCACGCTCGAGGAGTGGCTCTTCACGCCGATTCCGAGCGCGACACACAGATCAAGGGTCTCTTTGTTGGTGAGACCAAGCTCCCGTGCCAGCTCGTACACGCGCATATTTCCCGACAACTGCAACCTCAGTCTTCTCGACACAGGAACCCGCCGATCGGCGAAAACCCGTGTGCGCTCCGGTCACGAACGACCAGAACGGCTCTTTATTCTCGCACGACCGGCGGTCATGCACGAACGGCAGGGCGCCGTCCCGGCCTCAGGCCGGAGTTTCGCCCTCTGCGGAATCGTCGGCCACGGTATCGGCCTCGGCTTCCGCATCCTCGAGAGCTTCCTCGAGGACCTCTTCCAGCACCGCCTCGATGACGGCTTCTTCGATCATTTCCTCGACGATTTCCTCGACGATTTCCTCAACGAGTTCTTCGATGAGTTCCTCGACGATGATTTCGGCGACAACCTCGGCAGCGATGGCCGCCTCGAGAGCATCCTCGGGGGTATCGCTGGCCTGGGCATACGCCTCGGCCGACATGGCTTCGCCACCCTCGGCGGGCTGCCACACCTGCTCACCGGATTCCGGATCGACGACCCATTCGCCCTCGGCCCAGTCCTGGTTGGCATACGCCTCTTCTTCGGCCAGTTGGGTTTCGCTCTTGATGTCGACGCGCCAACCGGTGAGACGGGCGGCCAGACGGGCGTTCTGCCCTTCCTTGCCGATTGCCAACGAGAGTTGGTAATCGGGGACGATGACCTCGGCGGTGCCGGTGTCCTCGTGGATCCGGACTTCCTTGACCTTGGCCGGAGAGAGAGCCTTCATGACGAAATCGGCCGGCTCTTCCGAGAACGGCACGATGTCGATCTTCTCACCGCGGAGTTCGTTGACGACCATGCGCACGCGGGCGCCACGGGCGCCGACGCAGGCGCCGACCGGGTCGACGTTGTTGTCGTTCGAGAACACGGCGATCTTGGTGCGGGCTCCGGGTTCGCGGGCGCATGCCTTGATTTCGACGACGCCGTCGGCGATCTCGGGAACTTCGAGCTCGAACAGACGCTTGATGAGACCGGGATGCGTGCGGCTGGTGACGATCTGCGGGCCCTTGGCGGTCTTGCGGACCTCGACGATGTAGGCCTTGACGCGGGCGCCCGGTTCGGGGCGCTCGTAGGGGACCTGCTCGGCCTGCGGCATGAGTGCTTCGACACGACCGAGGTCGAGGAGCGTGTAGCGCGCATCGGTCTGCTGGATGATTCCGGTGACGATGTCGCCTTCGCGACCCGCATATTCCTCGTACTTCATCTCGCGTTCCGCTTCACGGATGCGCTGGTTCATGACCTGCTTCATCGTCTGTGCGGCGACGCGACCCCAGACCTCGGGCGGCGGGGTGACATCGAACTCTTCGCCTTCGGGGACGCCGTCGTCGTCGAGTGCCTGCGCCATCACGCGGATCTCGCCGGTGTCGGGATCGATGATGACCCACGCATACTCCTGCGAATTCGGGAGACGCTTGTAGGCCGATTCGAACGCGTCGGCGAGTGCGCCGAACAGCGTGTCGATCGAGATTCCCTTGTCGTCGGCGAGCGCCTGGAGGGCATCGATGAGATCAGGTGTGTTCATCACGGCTGGACCTTGTCTTCCTTCGTGGATTTCTTCTTCGTTTCGGCCTTGGGCCGATTCTTCGGGCCACCGGGTTTCGGTGTGGCGGCCCAGACGAAAATGGTTCGCGCCTTCTCGATGTCGGCGTAGTCGATCGTGATCGACTCCCCCACCGGCTCATCGAGGGCGACGGTGACGTTGCTGTCGTTGGAAGCGGTGACCGTTCCGACGAAGCGCCTACCGGCTGCGTAGTTCGGCATGGTCTTGATGGCGACCTGCCGGTTGGCGGCCCACTCCCAGTGACGGGGTGTGCGCAGTGCCCGCTCGAGCCCGGGGCTGGAGACTTCGAGCGTGTAGTTGCCGGCGATGGGATCGTGCTCGTCGAGGGCACGGGACAACGCCCGGGTCGTCGACGTGATCGCTTCGACATCGACGCCGCCCGGGCGGTCGATGGTGACGCGGACGATCGAGCCGGCCTGTTCGAGATCGAACAGTTCGAGGTCCTGGGAGGCGACAATCGGTTCGATGACGGCGCGGACGCGCTCGGAAATGCTCATGATGTGGCCTCCTCTCCGGGATTGGCTGAATGGAATCGGCTGATTGGAATGGATTTTCTGGATTCAACGTCTGTGAACCCCGCAATCGGGCTGAAGATAAACAAAAGGCGTGGGCTGAAGCCCACGCCTTCGTCGGAACTTCGAACGATTGCGAGAAACGAAGTGTAGACCACCCGATCGAAAAGGCCCACTTCGACCCGGAAAACCCCTGTTCAGTAGGCTCTCGAGACGATGGCGAGCGCCCCCTCGGCCGAATCCGAGTCCGGCAGGGACCCGTCCGGCATCACGAGACAGCGCACCGTGACACCCGATTTGGCCAGTTCGGCTTCACCCTCGAGTCCCAATGTGGCCCACGGGATCCGGGCCCATCCGGTTGTTGCCGCCTCGGCCGCTTCCTCGATCGTGGCCACGTCGACCGTGTGGGTGTCCCGGCGGGTCGTCGCTTCGGCGAGAAGAGCGGCTTGGGCCGCCGCAAGGGCTTCGGTCACCGATGCGATGATGCCGCTCAGTGCCACGGGTTCCTTGACGCCACCCACCCGGTGAACGAGCGTGACCACGCCCTCGGTGAGATCGCGGGGTCCGAGTTCGAGGCGAACCGGGATTCCCTTGAGTTCCCAGTCCGTCGCACGGCGACCCATCGACGTCTCGGTACGGACATCGAGTTCGACCCGGATGTCCGCGTCGGCCAGTTCCTCGGCCAGTGCCCGACAACGTTCGATGACGGCATCGTCGTCGCGCACGGCGAGAACGACGACCTGTACTGGAGCGAGCACGGGCGGAATGCGCAGACCGGCATCGTCGCCGTGACACATGATCAGGCCTCCGACCATGCGGGTCGAAACACCCCACGAGGTCGTCCAGGCGTGCTGTTGCGTTCCGTCCGAATCGAGATACTGGATGTCGAACGCCTTCGCGAAGTTCTGGCCGAGTTCATGGCTCGTACCCATCTGCAACGCTTTGCCGTCACCCATCATCGCTTCGCAGGTCATCGTGTTCGTGGCGCCCGCGAAACGCTCCTTGACCGTCTTGCGCCCGACCACAACCGGGATCGCAAGCACATCGCGCATGAAGGTTTCGTAGACATCATGGAGAATGCGCTCCGCGTAGAGGCGTCCGTCTTCCTGGCTGGCATGGGCGGTGTGCCCTTCCTGCCAGAGGAACTCGCTGGTCCGCAGGAAGACGCGGGGCCGAAGTTCCCATCGCACGACATTCGCCCACTGGTTGAGCAGCAGCGGGAGATCCCGGTAGCTCTGCACCCACTTCGCCATGAATTCACCGATGACGGTCTCGGAGGTCGGACGGACGACCACCGGCTCCTCGAGTGTCTTGCCGCCGGCCACCGTGACGACGGCGAGTTCGGGGCTGAACCCCTCGACGTGCTCGGCCTCGCGCTTGAGATAGCTCTCCGGGATGAACAGGGGGAAGTAGGCGTTCTTGGCGCCCGCCTTCTTGATCCGACGATCGACGTCGGCCTGCATCTGCTCCCAGATCGAATAGCCGTAGGGGCGGATGACCATCGTTCCACGCACCGGACCGTTGTCGGCCATCTCGGCTTTTGCGACGACGTCCTGATACCAGCGGGGGAAATCGTCGGACTGGGGGGTGAGAACGGGAGGCTTGGCCATGGCCTTCGATGCTAGGCGACCGCCCCGAGTGCCTCCGGCGACAGGCGTCGGTCAGTCGAGCTTGCGGATGAGCTGGATGCGTTCCTCGGAATGGTTCGCATCATCGCCCTTTTCGTCGAGCAGGGCGGCCCGATCGGCCTCGGCCTCTGCTGCCGCGCTGTCGTCCTTGCGCCGAAGGGCCTCCTCGACACCACCCTCGGCGATGATCTGCGCCCATTCGACGAGGGCCGCGACCATTTCCGATTCGGGTACGACCTTGACGACCTCACCCTTCACGAACAGGTGACCCCGCTTGCGGCCGGCGGCGATTCCGAGATCGGCTTCGCGGGCCTCGCCGGGACCGTTGACGACGCAACCCATCACCGCGACCTGGATCGGGATCTTGAGATCGCTCAGTGCGTTCTGCGCGGCGGTCGCCACTTCGATGACATCGACCTCGGCGCGACCACATGACGGGCAGGCGATGAGGTCGAGGCCGCGGCGTTCGCGCAGACCCAGACTCTCGAGCAACCAGCGGCCGGCCCGGACCTCTTCGACCGGATCGGCGGTGAGCGAGTACCGGATGGTGTCGCCGATTCCCTCCGCCAGCAACGTGGCCATGCCTGCCGTCGCCTTCACCAGACCGGCCGGGGGCGGCCCGGCCTCGGTGACGCCCAGATGCAACGGATAGTCGACGGTGTCGGCCAGCAGGCGATACGCATCGATCATCAACGCCACGTTCGAGGCCTTCACGGAGATCTTGACGTCGTCGAAGCCGACCTCCTCGAAATAGGCCAGTTCGCGCTTGGCCGATTCGACCATCGCCTCGGCGGTGACGCGCCCGCCGTACTTCTCGTAGAGCTCGGGATCGAGAGAGCCGCCGTTGACGCCGATCCGGATGGGAATGCCGCGATCCTTGGCTTCGAGGGCGACGGCCTTGATGTGCTCGGGACGGCGGATGTTGCCGGGGTTCAGACGCAGACCGTGGACACCCGCTTCCATCGCCTCGAGGGCCCGACGGTACTGATGATGGATGTCGGCGATGATCGGGATCGGCGAACGCGGCACGATGCGGGCCAGACCTTCGGCCGCTTCGAGTTCGTTGCACGTGCACCGGACGATGTCGCAGCCGGCACCGGCCAGCGCATAGATCTGCTGAAGGGTCCCCTCGACATCGGCGGTCTTGGTGGTGGTCATCGACTGAACCGAGATCGGGGCTCCACCGCCAACGACAACGTCACCCACCGTCAGTTGACGGGTGGATCGTCGGGCGTATCGGGTCTGCGGTGCGAGTTCGCTCACGATGCCGAGGTTAGGTCTATGGAGTGAGATTCACCGGATCGACGGCATCGAGATACAGCGTCGATGCGAACAACCCGACCATCAGCAACACGACGATGTAGGTCACCGGCATGAGTTTCGCCATGTTCACCCGATAGGGCCTGCGACTGATCCGGCTTCGGATCTCCTCGTAACAGGCCACTGCGATGTGCCCCCCATCGAACGGGAGCAGCGGAACCAGATTGATCAGGCCGAGAAAGATGTTGACGGTGGCGAGCAGGGCAAGAACGCCGGCCCAGCCGCTCTGTTCGCCGATCTGGGCGCCGACGTTGAAAATGCCGAGCAGCGACATCGGCCTGTCCTGGGCGGCGGCACTCGATCCCGACGTTCCGGTGGAACTCGACACGGTGACACCGGTGTTGTTGACCGGCGTGACCGATGATGTGTCTTCGCTGCTTCCACCGTTGCTGACCTGCGTTGCAAGTCGCCCGATTCCGGCAGGCGAGAACAGTTTGCCCATCCCCTGCACGGATCCGACAACCGTGTCACCGAACGCCGAAGCGGCCTGACCGGTTGCCTCCACCACGTTCGAGTGGACGATGACCGATTTCGGACCGACACCGAGGAAACCCCGGAAGCCCTCGATCGGCATCTGGATCGGCCCTTCGACCGTTGTCACGAATGTCGTGTCACCCCGCACGAAAGTGAGTTCGACCGGACCTTCGCTCTGGCCGAGGGCGCCCACCAGATCGGCGTAATAGGTGATCGGCGTTCCGTTCACCGCCACCACCTGGTCGCCCGGGAACAGCGGGGCGAGGGCCTGAGCGCCCGAATCGTCGAGGGTCCAACCGATCGTGGTCGGAACGATGATCTGTCGCCCGTCGCGTTCCACCGTGAGGTCGACGGTGGTGCCGGCATGGGCACGAACGACGGAGGTGAAGTTGTCGAAGCCCGAGATGGGAAGACCGTCGAAGGCCACGATGCGATCGCCCGGTTGGATCCCCGCCTGGGCGGCAGCCGAATCGGCCACGACCGAATTCACCGACCAGGTATCTGCGGACGGATGGCCGAAACCGGCGAACACCACGACGAGCAGGAGGAAGCCGAGGACGATGTTGACGAGAGGACCGGCAAGTACGACAGGCATCCGCTTGCGGAACGGTTTTGCCCGGTAGGTCTGGATCTCTTCGGTATCGACGAGTTCCTCGAGGTTGTGCATGCCGATGATCCGGACGTAGGCACCGGCCGGAACCAGCTTGAGTCCGTACTCGGTCTCGCCGCGTCTGAACGACCAGATGGTCGGGCCGAACCCGAGGAAGAACTCGGTCACCTTCATGCCGTTTCGTTTGGCCATCAGGAAGTGACCGAGTTCGTGCAGGAAGACCGACAGCACGATGGCCACGATGAGCACGAACAT
>CAEZUP010000063.1_pt1 | contig 12502 bp, 10 predicted proteins | sample 7264511 | NCBI WGS metagenome assembly CAEZUP01 (sample SAMEA6813833, study PRJEB35770) | uncultured Microthrixaceae bacterium | biome: Freshwater; feature: Freshwater reservoir; material: water | place: Czech Republic | collected 2016-04-20 | depth 0.5m m
AAGGCACTGAAATGTGTATCCCGGGTGACAACACGGTCATGACCGTCGAGTTGATCCATCCGATCGCGATGGAAGAAGGCCTCCGTTTCGCTATCCGCGAAGGTGGCCGTACCGTCGGCGCCGGCCGCGTCACCAAGATCCTCAAGTAATTCACTTTCGACTGACCGGTCCCGCAGACCGGTCATGATGCAGGAGCCGACATGGCAAGAAATGACAAGCGCATCGCCGTCACCCTCGAGTGCCAGGTGTGCAAACGACGTAACTACATCACGACCAAGAACAAGGTCAACGATCGCGAACGCATCGAACTGACCAAGTACTGCAAGTGGGACCGGGTGCACACCGCACACAAGGAAACCCGCTGAGTGATCTCAGGGGCGGCGCATCGCCGTCCCCGATGCCATTCGAATCTGCGTCGGTGGTAGCTCTTCGAGCGGCCACCGACGTGGCGCGTCCGGGAGCAGACGACGTGCCGGATCTGGTCGACCGGGCCCGTCTCGGCGATCGGGGGGCGTTCGATGCGTTGGTTCGCATCACCTACGCCGGCACCTACGCCCTTGCCTTCCGGTTGACCGGGAATGACGACGATGCCCGCGATGTGGTCCAGGACGCGTACCTGCGGGCCTACCGGGGCCTGCGCCGGTTCCGGGGCGATGCCCGGTTCACCACGTGGCTCTACCGGATCACGGCGAATTGTGCGTCGACCCATCTGGGACGGCGCCGGCGCCATCGTCACGAATCGATCGATGACGAACTCATGGTCGCCGATCTCGAGCCGGCCAACGATCCGGTGGGTCGGGCCGAATCGGCGGATCTGCGCAATCGGGTCCAGGAAGCTCTGCGGATGTTGCCTCCCCGCTTGCGATCGGTTGTCGTGCTGCGCGACATCTATGACATGTCCCACGAGGCCATTGCCTCCGAGCTGGGGATTTCCGTTTCTGCGGCGAAAGTCCGGCTTCATCGGGCCCGTCGCAAGTTGAACGAGATCCTGTTCGTCCGGACCGAAGAGGGTCGCGATGAACGGTGAACACCCTTCGGGGCGCGGCCGAAACCGTCTTTGCCGCGAGGTGGCGGCTGTTCTGCCCGCGTTCGTCGACGAGCCGAAGGTGCTCGAAGGTCTGGGCGGCGGGGCGGGGGAGCAGCATCTCCGGGAATGCCTGCGTTGTCAGGCGGATGTGGCGAGATATCGGCGTCTTCGTCGCACGATGCGGGACCTCTCGGAGGCCGGAAACCTTGCGGATCCCGTGCCAGGCTCCCGGGGATCGACCTCTGGGCCGGGCCGGTCGATGGCCGATGCCCTGGAGGCCCTCGAATCGGCCCTCGACGAGGCGCTCGGCCGACGGGAACGGATCCGGACCGCAGGACGGAAAACGGCTCTTCTGGGCGGAATCGCAGCGGCGACGGCGGCAGGGGTCGGTGGCGTCCTGGTGCTGGCGACCCGGCGCCGGTCGGCCTGACAGACCGCTCCCGGGCGGTTCGGAGGAAGTCGGTTCGCTTGACGGGGTACGCGGGGCCTAGTGTCTTTCGTTCAGGCCTCCGGGGTCTGGCCGATCGCGTCGGCTGGTATCCTCGAAGTTCTGTCCGTATGCCCTAGGGCAGTAGCTCAATTGGTAGAGCACCGGTCTCCAAAACCGAAGGTTGCGGGTTCAAGTCCCTCCTGCCCTGCTCAATCGCAATCCGGATCCTGATCGGGTCCTCCGTCTCACGAAACCAGTGGGAAGTCTTGTCATGGCGTTAAACCGAGAACAAAAACGCATGTTGCAGCGTCAAGGTGAACTTGGCCCTGATGGCGAACCGCTGCGCACCCGCCGCGGCCCGCAGGCACGCGCCAAAGAACGAACTGGTCCGGTGGAGTTCTACCGCGAAGTTCGCTCCGAACTGCGCAAGGTCGCGTGGCCCACGCGTTCGGAAACCATCAATTACTCGATCATCACGATCATCACCCTCATCGTGTTCACCATTCTGATCTTCGGCATCGACTGGGTGTTCGCCGAGGCCGTACTGAAACTCTTCAACGTGTAATGAACTCCTCCCCGAACGACGAGACCTCCATGTCCGAACAAACCGCGGGTGACCCCGAAGCAATGGCAGATGCCGTCGCTGTCGATGTCCTCGATGAAATCGAAGCCGAAGCCGAAGCCGAAATCGCCGAAGTCATCGACACCGATGATCTTCTCGAGGAATCCCGCCCGCGACCACAGAGTCCCTTCGACCGTCCCGGTCGCTGGTTCGTGGTGCACACGCAGTCGGGCTACGAGAAGAAGGTCAAGCAGAACCTCGAGGCTCGCATCTCTTCCATGAACATGGAGGACAACATCCATGAGGTCGTCATCCCCATGGAAGACGTCGTCGAGTTCAAGAACGGCAAGAAGCAGGTCGTTCAGAAGAAGGTCTTCCCGGGCTATCTCCTCGTGCGCTGCGACATGGAAGACGATTCCTGGTACGTGATCCGCAACACGCCCGGCGTGACCGGATTCGTCGGCCAGGGCGCAAAGCCGTCACCCCTGCCCCGTAGAGATGTCGAAACCTTCCTCCAGGTCAAGGAAGAAGGCGACGAAATCGCAACGAAGCGGGGCAAGCCGCGTCTCGAATACGAGATGGGCGAAACCGTTCGTGTGAAGGAAGGCCCGTTCGCCGACTTCTCCGGAGAGATTGTCGAGATCAACGAAGACCAGCTCAAGGTCAAGGTTCTCGTCAACATCTTCGGTCGAGAGACTCCGGTCGAGCTCGAGTTCTCCCAGGTCGCAAAGCTGTAACTGCGGCGCCGCCTCCGGCGGAACATCAGTCCCGTTTTCAACGAAATTGTCATTGGCGGCCGTAGCCGCCAAACTCTTCCTCCGCTCGGATGCCAGTGCGCCCGACGAAAATCGATCAAGAAGCGAGTTGCCAACATGGCCAAGAAGAAGGTTTCGGCCGTAGTGAAGATCCAGATTCCTGCTGGTGGCGCCACTCCGGCACCCCCGGTGGGTACGGCGTTGGGCCCGCATGGCGTGGCGATCATGGACTTCTGCAAGGAGTACAACGCCAAGACCGAGGCACAGCGCGGCACGATCGTGCCCGTCGAGATCACGGTGTTCGAGGATCGTTCGTTCTCGTTCATCCTCAAGACACCGCCGACCTCGGTGCTGATCAAGCAGGCCGCCGGTCTCGAGAAGGCCGCCAACAATCCCTCCAAGGAGATCGTCGGTTCGATCACCGACGCCCAGGTCACCGAGATCGCACAGATCAAGATGCCTGACCTCAATGCCAACGACATCGAAGCCGCCCGCCTCCAGGTCGCCGGCACCGCCCGTTCCATGGGTGTCGAAGTCGTCTGATTTTCGTTTCGGCCCGCATCCGCAGGCCAACCCTGACCGCGACGACCTCGCCCGGCAGGTTCCACCCGCATCGGCAATGATGCACAACCCGAGGGAGCCATCATGGCGAAGCACGGCAAGAAGTACAACGAGGCAGTAGCCCGTTACGACAATCTCAAGCAGAACACCTCCCCGGAGGCAGTCGCCCTCGTGAAGAGCCTCGCTACAGCGAAGTTCGACGAAACCGTCGAACTCGCCGTGCGTCTCGGCGTCGATCCCCGCAAGGCCGATCAGATGGTCCGCGGCACCGTGGCCCTTCCCTCCGGAACCGGCACCGATGTCCGCATCGCCGTGTTCGCCACCGGTGACGCGGCAACCGCCGCCCGCGAGGCCGGGGCCGACATCGTCGGAGCCGAGGACCTCATCGCCCAGGTCGAAGGCGGCATGCTCGACTTCGATGTGGCCATCTCGACGCCCGATCTCATGCCTCAGGTCGGCAAGCTCGGCCGTGCCCTCGGACCGCGCGGCCTCATGCCCAACCCGAAGACCGGCACCGTCACGACCGATGTCGGCAAGGCAGTCACCGATTTCAAGGGCGGCAAGGTCGAATACCGCACCGACCGCCACGGCAACGTCCATGTGCCGATCGGCAAGGTCAGCTTCGAGGCTCCGGCCATCGTCGCCAACCTCCGGGCCGTTCTGGAAGAGCTCGACCGTGCCAAGCCGGCATCGGCCAAGGGCCGCTACTTCCGGCGCGTCGTGCTGTCCTCGACCATGGGTCCCAGCATCCAGATCGATCCGCAGCGCATGCTCGTCGTCGAAGACGTCTGATCGCACCCTGATCGCAGGCTGCTGGCCAGGATTTTCCCCGGCCGCTAACGTCTCACAAGCACATTCTCAGCACTACCAAAATCCAGCACTACCAAAAATCGAATTCAAATCCGCTCGCCGCAGACATCCGGTGCCCGAAAGGGCGTAAGCGAACCTGGCAACATCGGGTTCCACCTGACGAGGTGAACCTCCGAACCACGGGGCGTTCTCGCGCAAGCGGCGGACGCCCCGTCGGCATTTTTCCCGGTTGTTTCCGGGGGACAGATCGATGTGGCACGGATGCCTCGTGCATCCACCCTGGCGCCATCCGGCGTCGGAACCCACCAGTGCTTCGGGTGACTTCCCTGGAAACAGCGGAAAGCACCGGAAGCCTCAGAAAGAGAGAGGAGGTGCGATGGACAACCCGAGACCCGAAAAGGTGGCCGTAGTTGCCGAGGTGCGAGAGCGCCTGAGCAATTCCGATGCCGCGCTACTCACCGAATACCGCGGAATCACCGTGAGTGAACTGGCAATACTGCGCAGTTCGCTTCGTGAAGCCGGCGGTGAGTACAAGGTCTACAAGAACACGCTCGTGCGATTTGCGGCGCGTGAACTCGGACTTGATCTTGAAGAGCACCTGACCGGACCGACGGCTATCGCCTTCGTTCCGACCGGCGGAAACGGTGATCCCGTGGCCGTCGCCAAGGCCTTGCGCGAATTCGCAAAGGGCAATCCCAATCTGGTGATCAAGGGCGGTGTCCTCGGCGAGAAGCTTCTTTCCGCCGCTGACGCCAAAGCCCTGGCTGAAGTTGCTCCCCGTGAGGAACTTCTCGCTCGCTTTGCTGGCCTTCTTGCCGCCCCGCTCCAGCAGTTCGCGGGACTCCTGCAGGCCGTTCCCCGCAGCTTCGCTTATGGACTTGCCGCTCTCATCGAGCAGCAAGGTGGCGTTGTCGAGGCCCCCGTGGCCCCGGCAGAGCCCGAAGCCGTCGAAGAACCGTCTGCAGCCGCAGACGAAGCACCGGCAGACGAGACCGAAGCCCCGGCAGCAGAGGCTGACGCCCCTGTTTCCGAAGACACCACCGAAACCCCCGAAGCCTCGGCCGATGCCGAAGCTGAACCCACCGACGATGCCCCGGCCGATGCCGAGGCGGACACCCAGGAGAGCTGAACATGGCTACCAAGGAAGAAATCCTCGACTCGATCGCCAGCATGTCTGTCCTCGAGCTCAGTGAACTGCTCAAGGACTTCGAGGAGAAGTTCGGCGTCACCGCTGCGGCCCCGGTCGCAGTTGCTGCAGCTCCGGCTGCGGGCGGCGGCGAAGTTGCCGAAGAGAAGGACGAATTCGACGTCGTTCTCACCGGCGCCGGCGACAAGAAGATCCAGGTCATCAAAGAGGTTCGTGCCCTCACGAACCTTGGCCTCAAGGAAGCCAAGGACCTCGTCGATGGCGCACCCCAGAACGTGCTCGAGCACGTCTCGAAGGATGACGCCGAGAAGGCAAAGGCCGCCCTCGAGGCAGCCGGCGCTTCCGTCGAAGTCAAGTAATTCCTGCGGCTCCGGCCGCATTTTCCGAGAGATGACCTGTCCTCCGGGGCAGGTCATCTCCCGTTTTCCGGCAAAATCGCCGGGTTTTCGGGAAAATGGCCGGATTTTCGGCTGCTGGACCGGTCCTGGCCCGGCCTGTTCGGACCATTTTGACGTGGATGCTTGACCCGGCGGCCGGATCGCCTTACTGTTCAGCGCAATCTGACCGGGGAGTAGTGGTTGATCCCTCGAGTGAGCGCCTGAATTCCCGACTTTCGAGGTCGCGGATTCCCGGGTTGCTCTTCTACGCGCTTGCCCCCTAGGATCGACCTTCGTCGTGCTCCCGGTCGGAGCCGCTTCCTGTCGTCTTCACGCACAGTCGCAGACTCGACCGATGGCCCAGTCAGCCAGTCTCAGGACCGGCGCGGAGCGCCCCGAAGTCTTTTCCGCCTTATCTGCACATCTTGTACCTGCACTTCTTGTGTCTCGAAGCTGTGCCCCTCCAACAAAGAGGAGACATCCTTGTCTGTTCGTCCGACCGTACGTGAGCGTTATTCGTTCGCCAATCTCGACGAAGTTCTCGAACTTCCCGATCTGATCGCCATCCAGCGCGCATCGTTCGAGTGGTTCCTCCACCAGGGTCTCGCCGAGACGTTCCGCGACATCAGTCCGATCAAGGACTTCACGGAAACCCTCCAACTCGAGCTCGAGTTCGATCCGGACGACGAGGACCTGCGCCCGCCGCCGAAGTTCACGGTGGAGGAGTGCAAGGAGAAGGACATGACCTTCTCCGCACCGATCTTCGTCCGAGCGCGTTTCATGAACGCAAGCACCGGCGAAATCAAGGAACAGACGGTGTTCATGGGCGACTTCCCCATGATGACCGACAAGGGCACGTTCGTGATCAACGGCACCGAGCGCGTCGTCGTGTCGCAGCTCGTCCGTTCACCCGGCGTCATCTTCCAGCCCGGCGAGCGTTTCCGTCTCCGTAACCTCTCGAAGCATCAGCTCGTCACCGGCACCATCCACCCCTACCGCGGTGAATGGATCGAATTCGACGTCGAGCAGAAGCCCGGCAAGGACGTCACCGCCGGTGCCCGCGTCGCCCGCAAGCGTCGCATCAGCCTGTTCACCCTTCTTCGTGCCCTCGGCTACGACGAAGAGAACTATCCCGGTTTCCTCGACCGTTTCGTGCGCCATTTCGACTTCCTCGAAGGCCAGTGGGACAAGGACCGCGAAGTTTCCCCGACGCAGGACGAAGCCCTCGTCGAGATCTACAAGCGTGCCCGTCCGGGCGAACCGCCGTCGGTCGACTCCGCCCGCGCCTACTTCCGCAACGCGTTCTTCGAGAACCGTCGTTACGACCTCTCCCGAGTCGGTCGTTACAAGCTCAACCGCAAGCTCGGCCCGGAACTCGACAAGCTCGAGAAGCTCTTCAATATCACGCTCGAGCGTCCGGAACTCGATCAGTCCGTGCTCACGCCGGCTGAGGTTCTCGCCTCGACCTCGTACCTGCTGAACCTCGTGAACGCCGAGCCGGGCTACCGACTCGACGATCAGGACCATTTCGCGAACCGTCGCATCCGCTCGGTCGGCGAACTGATCCAGAACCAGGTCCGCATCGGCCTGTCGCGTATGGAACGCGTCGTGCGCGAGCGCATGACCACCCAGGACGTCGAAGCGATCACGCCGCAGACGCTCATCAACATCCGTCCCGTGGTTGCGTCGATCAAGGAGTTCTTCGGAACCTCCCAGTTGTCGCAGTTCATGGATCAGGTGAATCCGCTTTCGGGCCTCACCCACCGTCGTCGTCTTTCGGCGCTCGGCCCGGGCGGTCTGTCACGCGAGCGTGCCGGCTTCGAAGTCCGCGACGTCCACTTCAGCCATTACGGCCGTATGTGTCCGATCGAAACCCCCGAAGGCCCGAACATCGGTCTCATCGGTGCGCTGGCCACCTTCGCCCGGGTCAACGAGTTCGGCTTCATCGAATCGCCGTACCGCAAGGTCGTCAACGGCAAGGTCACCGACGAGATCGTCTACCTCGCCGCCGACGAGGAAGAGGAGTACGTCGTCGCCCAGGCGAACGCACCGCTCAACCCGGATGGCTCGTTCAAGGCCGACCGCGTCCTCGTGCGTCGTTCACCTCAGGCCGCAACGCTCGGTGAACTCAAGCTCATGCTCGAGCGCGATGTCTTCTTCGGTGCGACCACGGAAATCTCGAATGTGCCGCCGATCGAAGTCCAGCTCATGGACGTTTCGCCGAAGCAGATCGTTTCGGTCGCAACTGCGTTGATCCCCTTCCTCGAGCACGACGATGCGAACCGTGCGCTCATGGGCGCCAACATGCAGCGTCAGGCCGTTCCGTTGCTTCGTGCCGAAGCTCCGTACATCGGTACCGGCATCGAGTCCCGTGCCGCCCGCGACGCGGCCGACATGATCATCGCCGATGACGACGGTGTCGTCACCGAAGTCGATGGCAATGCACTCACGGTCGAGTACAAGTCGCAGGGTCGTCGGGTTTACCGACTGCTCAAGTTCGAACGCTCGAACCAGGACACCTGCATCAACCAGAAGCCCATCGTGGCCCATGGCCAGATCATCAAGAAGGGCGACATCCTCGCTCACGGTCCCTCGACCGACAACGGTGAACTCGCACTCGGCAAGAACCTCGTCGTGGCCTTCATGACCTGGGAGGGCTACAACTTCGAGGACGCGATCATCCTTTCGGAGCGCCTGGTGAAGGACGACGTGCTCACGTCGATCCACATCAAGGAGCACGAGATCGATGCCCGCGACACGAAGCTCGGCCCGGAAGAGATCACCCGGGACATCCCGAACCTCTCGGACGAGATCCTCGCCGACCTCGACGAACGCGGCATCATCCGCGTCGGTGCCGAGGTTTCCGCAGGAGACGTTCTCGTCGGAAAGGTCACGCCGAAGGGCGAGACCGAACTGACCCCCGAAGAGCGTCTGCTCCGTGCCATCTTCGGTGAGAAGGCCCGCGAAGTGCGCGACACCTCGCTCAAGGTTCCTCACGGCGAAGTCGGCAAGGTCATCGACGTCAAGGTGTTCAGCCGCGATGACGGCAACGAACTTCCCCCGGGCGTCAACCAGCTCGTGCGTGTCTACGTGGCACAGAAGCGCAAGATCAGCGTGGGCGACAAGCTCGCCGGTCGCCATGGCAACAAGGGCGTCATCTCCAAGATCCTTCCGATCGAAGACATGCCGTTCATGCTCGATGGCACCCCCGTCGACATCATCCTCAACCCGCTCGGTGTCCCGTCCCGGATGAACGTCGGCCAGGTGCTCGAAGCGCATCTCGGTTACGCCGCCCGTTACGGATGGACAGTTGACGGTGAGGCTGTCGGTCAGACCGCGATCCGCGGAACCGAGAGCAAGACCCGTCCGACCACGCCGCCGGCCACGCTCGTCGCCACGCCCGTCTTCGACGGTGCCCATTGGGACGAAACCGATCAGGCCGGAAAGCATCCGACCATCAAGCGGATCTTCCAGAACCTGACGCCCGAAGCCACCGACCCCCGCTACGGCGACAACGGTCGCATGATGCAGGACGACGGCAAGACCACGTTGTTCAACGGTCGCACCGGCGAAAAGTACGACAACCCGATCACGGTCGGCATCGTCTACATCCTCAAACTCGCCCATCTGGTCGACGACAAGATCCACGCCCGTTCGACCGGTCCGTACTCCATGATCACCCAGCAGCCGCTGGGCGGTAAGGCGCAGTTCGGTGGGCAGCGATTCGGCGAAATGGAAGTGTGGGCTCTCGAGGCCTACGGAGCGGCGTACTGCCTGCAGGAGCTGCTCACCATCAAGTCCGATGACGTCCTCGGCCGCGTGAAGGTCTACGAGGCCATCGTCAAGGGCGAGAACATCCCCGAGCCGGGCATTCCCGAGAGCTTCAAGGTTCTCATCAAGGAAATGCAGGCACTCTGTCTCAACGTCGAGGTGCTCAACACCTCCGGCGCAGAGATCGAGATGCGCGAGCTCGACGAAGACATTTTCCGCACAGCCGAAGAACTCGGAATCGACCTCTCGCGCCCCGAAAGAGGCAGCGACGAGGAAGATGCTCGACGCCAGGCAGAGAGGGGCTAGAGGAATGGCAATGCTCGACGTCAACACCTTTGATCAATTGCGAATCGGACTGGCAACAGCCGATTCCATCCGCACATGGTCCAACGGCGAAGTCAAGAAGCCGGAGACCATCAACTACCGCACGCTCAAGCCCGAGAAGGACGGACTCTTCTGCGAGAAGATCTTCGGCCCTCAGAAGGACTGGGAGTGCTACTGCGGCAAGTACAAGCGTGTCCGTTTCAAGGGCATCATCTGCGAGCGTTGTGGCGTCGAAGTCACCCGTTCGAAGGTCCGCCGCGAGCGCATGGGTCACATCGAACTCGCCGCTCCGGTCGTGCACATCTGGTACCTCCGCGGCACCCGTTCCTGGCTCGCGTACCTGCTCATGGGTACCGAAGCGAAGGAAGAGATCAAGGCGAAGCAGCTCGAAAAGGTCATCTACTTCGCGGCGAACATCGTCACGTATGTCGATGACGAGCGTCGTCACGCCGAACTCCCGAACCTCGAAGCAGAGATGCTCGGCGAGAAGGATGTCATCGAGAAGGAACGCGACGTCGAAGTCGACAAGCGCTTCAAGGCACTCGAAGCCGAGATCGCCGAACTCGAGAAGGAAGGCGCGAAAGACGCCGACATCAAGGCCCGTCAGCGCGCCGCCGAGAAGGACCTCCAGTCCATCCGCGAGCGTTACGACATGGAACTCGATCTCGTGGTCCGTGCATTCGACGAGTTCAAGGACATCTTCGCCCGCAAGATCATCGAAGACGAGATGCTGTGGCGCGAACTGCTCGACCGTTACGGCGAGTACTTCGAAGGCGGCATGGGTGCCGATGCGATCGCTCGACTGATCGACCGCATCGACCTCGACGCCGACGAAATCCGTCTCCGCGAGCAGATCGACCCGGCCGAAGGCGTCAAGCCCCTCTCGGCCCAGCGCAAGCAGAAGTCGATCAAGCGTCTCAAGATCGTCACGGCCTTCAACCGCCGCGACGAGAACGGCCGCCGCATCAACGATCCCCGCGCCATGATCCTCGACGTCGTCCCGGTCATCCCGCCGGAACTGCGTCCGATGGTCCAGCTCGACGGTGGCCGTTTCGCGACCTCCGATCTCAACGACCTCTACCGCCGCGTGATCAACCGGAACAACCGCCTCAAGCGTTTGCTCGATCTCGGTGCCCCCGAGATCATCGTGAACAACGAAAAGCGCATGCTTCAGGAAGCTGTCGACGCACTGTTCGACAACGGTCGCCGTGGCCGTCCGGTCACCGGCCCGGGCAATCGTCCGCTGAAGTCGCTGTCCGACATGCTCAAGGGCAAGCAGGGCCGCTTCCGTCAGAACCTTCTCGGCAAGCGCGTCGATTACTCCGGTCGTTCGGTCATCGTGTGTGGCCCGACCCTCAAGCTGCACCAGTGCGGTCTTCCCAAGCTCATGGCGCTCGAACTGTTCAAGCCGTTCGTCATGAAGAAGCTTGTCGATGCCGAACTGGCGCAGAACATCAAGTCGGCCAAGCGCATGGTCGAGCGTCGTCGTCCGCAGGTGTGGGATGTCCTCGAAGAGGTCATCAAGGAACACCCGGTCATGCTCAACCGTGCCCCCACGTTGCATCGTCTCGGCATCCAGGCGTTCGAGCCTGTGCTCGTCGAAGGCAAGGCCATCCAGATCCATCCGCTCGTCTGCACCGCATTCAACGCGGACTTCGACGGCGATCAGATGGCCGTCCATCTTCCGCTCTCGGCCGAAGCGCAAGCTGAAGCCCGCGTGCTGATGCTTTCGGCCAACAACATCCTTTCGCCGGCTGATGGGCGCTCGCTCGTCACCCCGACGCAGGACATGATCATCGGTGCGTTCTACCTGACCGAGTCCGTCGAGAACGCAAAGGGCGCCGGTCGTGCGTTCCGTGCTCTCGACGAGGTCGAGCAGGCCTACGAACGTGGCGACATCGAACTGCACGCGCTGATCCAATACCGTCAGCCCGAGCACGTGATCGGTGAAGAGAACGGTCATCCGATCTACCGCACGACGACAGCCGGTCGCATCTTCTTCAACACCGCCCTTCCGGACGGTTTCGAATTCCAGAATGCCCGTGTCGACAAGAAGGTCATGGGTCGGATCGTCGACGATCTCGCCCACAACTTCGACAAGGCCGACGTTTCGGGAAGCCTCGACCGTCTCAAGGACCTCTGCTATCGCTATGCGACGAAGTCCGGTCTGACGATCTCCATCGAGGACGTCAAGACGCCGGTACTGAAGAAGGAGATCCTCGACCGTCACGAAAAAGAAGCGGACAAGGTCGAGACCCAGTTCCGTCGCGGCATCATCACCGACGGTGAGCGTCGTCAGAAAGAGGTCGAGATCTGGACCACTGCCACTGACGAAGTTCGTGTCGAGATGGAGCGCACCCTCAAGGCCGAGCAGTTCAACCCCATCGAAATGATGGTCGGCTCCGGTGCACGCGGAAACATGATGCAGGTTCGTCAGATCGCCGGTATGCGAGGCCTCGTGGCCAACCCCCGCGGCGACATGATTCCTCGTCCGATCAAGTCGAATTTCCGTGAAGGCCTCACCATGCTCGAGTACTTCATCTCGACGCCTGGTGCACGAAAGGGCCTCGTCGATACGGCTCTCCGTACCGCCGACTCCGGCTACCTCACCCGTCGACTCGTCGACGTGGCGCAGGAACTCATCATCAACACCGAGGATCCGTTCGAAAGCGGCAGCGCAGTTCGAGGCATCTGGATCGAGAACATCGAAGCGGACCGTCCCGGCAAGCGGGCATGGC